>JACCDP010360833.1_pt1 | contig 49362 bp, 71 predicted proteins | sample 7445841 | NCBI WGS metagenome assembly JACCDP01 (sample SAMN15323441, study PRJNA562643) | freshwater metagenome | isolation source: river surface water | place: USA:Blue River Watershed | collected 2017-08-17
ACACAGGCTCCGGCTCCCTGCCCCACCACGTTTATTGTCTAGTCGAAAGGGTGCATGTGCGGAAGGCTGGCGAAGGCTTCGAGCCGTGTGTGTGGTTTGGCCTGCGGTCGTACCCATCCCGCGCCTGGGGTTGTCATGTGCTTCTGGAATGCGGCGCGATTGTGCGCGACCTTCCCTTGCACGCGCTGGCGCATCAGGAAGATCCGGCACCTTGGAACGTGACACAGGCCCAGCGATGGGACTGCTACGGGTGGCAGTTTAGCCTGCACGCCTACACCTATCTGCACGGCCTCGAAGCCCGCGCGCGGTGTGCTGGCGATGAGGTCAGGGGCGATTATCTGTTTACTGCCGTGCCGATTGGCGACGGGTACACAGCAGAACCGGGGCAATCGAAGGAATTTGTTTTCCTGAAGCTGGCAAATGGCCGTTTCTGTGCCCAGCCCACGAACCATGTCCTTTTTGAGGACATCAGCTTTACCGATCCGGGGCCGTGGCCGACCGACATCAAGCGGCAGACCGACGTGTGGGCGACTGAAACCGTGGGAGATTGGAATGAAGTTGAAGCGACCGATTGACAGGCTGGCCTATCGCCGGCCAGAGGCGGCTGCGACGTTGGGCGTGTCAGAAAGCAAATTTGCGGACTGGGAGAAAAGGGGCTTGATGCCACGACCGATCCACGTTGACGGGTGTCGGCTATACGACGCAGAGCAGGTCAGAATTGCGTGGGAAGCGCTGAAGGACGGGTCCGAGCCGCCGGCGTTTGATAATTCCAACCCCTATGATCTGGCATGATCAAGCAGGTCTCCCTTCCTTTCCTGCACGTCTACAAGGACCGGCATGGCCGGATCAGAAGATATGCAAGGAAGAGGGGGCGGAAGATCACGCTGCGGCTGGATCCCACGGATCCGGGCTTCCTGGCAGAATACCAGCGGGCGATTGATCTTCTTGACCAGAAGGCAGAGACGGCAACGCCTCAGTCATGGAGTGCGCTTGTGATCGACTATCTGTCCAGCGCTCATTTCCACCAGCTTGCGCCCCGCACCCGCGCTGAAAATCGGCGGGAGGTGGATCGGATCAGGATGAAGTGGGGGGGGCTTCCTGTTTCGCGCCTCGAGCCGCGCCACATCCTGAAGTGGCAGGATGAGATGAAGGCCTTTCCCGGCCGCGCTAACAACATGCTAGCAACCCTGAAAATGCTGCTAGCGTTTGGCAAGACAAGGGGCTACCGGCACAACTCGCCGGCGGATGGGATCCGGGAACTGAAGTCCGGCAAATACCGCTCATGGACGGAGGGGGAGATTGGGGCCTTTGAGGCAAGGTGGCTACAAGGAACGCGCGAGCGGCTGATCTTAGACCTCGCATTGTATACGGGGCAAAGGCGCTCGGACCTGCTGGCAATGACCAAGGCGCACATCTCAAAGGGGGTGGTGGGGGTGATCCAGCAAAAGACGGGGGAGCGGGTTGCGATACCGATCCACCCTGCCCTGCAGGCCAGTCTGGACGCGTACCCGTCCAAGGGCCTTCACCTGCTCCAGCGGCTGGATGGGAAGCCTTTGGGTGTCCGGGATCTGTCCCAGATCTTTGCCGGCGCCGTTGAGGCTGCGGGTCTTCCTGCCGCTTGCGTGCTTCATGGCCTCAGATACGCGGCCGCCAGACGGCTGGCAGACGCTGGGGCAACGCCGCATGAGATCATGGCAATCACCGGCCACAGAACCTTGGGCATGGTGGAAAAATATACCCGCGAGGCTAGCAAGGACATTCTGGCAAAGAAAGCGATCAAGAGATTGCGCGCAGGAACGGGAACAGAACCTGAAGGTGGCTAACCTTGGGGCTTGGGTGTGGCTAACCTATCCAGCGGCACAAGCCTAAGTCTTTGAAAGTATTGGTCGGAGCGGCGGGATTTGAACCCACGACCCCCAGTCCCCCAGGGCGGCGCAATGGCTTATACGTCAAATACATGGGGTGGCTAACCTCCCCCATATTCGGCATGAACGGTTGGGGAACGTGGCTAGCCGATCAAAACCCGATCAAGAAATGCGGCGAAAAGAGGCTAGGGGACGACCCAAAGTGGTTGTGACAAAATTGCCAAAATTGCCAAAACTCGCGTTTTCGTTATCCGAGAGGGGGTTTTGGCAGTTTTGGCAATTTTGGCACACGGTTAGGTGGCACTAGTTTTCGTCAGACCTCTTTCCACATCGCACCGACCAGTCGGCCAATTCCCGGTGCCTCGCCCGCAAAGCCTCAAAGCGCTGAATATCTTGCACGTAGGCGGTCAGAAGGTCTGGGAGGGGTATTGGTGACGGGAGCGAGCTACCCGCCGCCAGAGGCCCTTCAGGGGCTGTCAGGAGTGGTGGTGGAGGCGGACAGGTCTCCGGCTCTGGCACGGTTGAGCAGGCCGGCAACAGGCTCATCGATGCTGCAATCAGGATTGTCCGCCACATTCGCTTTAATGGTTCGCGTTATGATTTTGACGCCGGCATTGCGTTTGGCTTCAGCGGCTGCCAGCCTGGCCTCTGAAAGTTGCGTGCGGACGTAAATTAACTCCCGTTGCGCCTGGTTCTTCTCCAGCACGACGGAGATCCTCCGCTTAATTTCATCCTGAAGGGCCGCGCGCGCGGCTTTCAGTTTTGAAGCGTCTTCAGCCCAACCGCGCGCGGTCCATGCCGAGAGCAGGAGCAGAACCACAATGAGCCCCACCCCCGCCAGTTTTAGATAGCCCAGCATTACGGCTTGGGAAGGTTGTTGTCGGGCTGGTTTGCCGCGCCCACCGCCGTCAAGGCAATCAGCACCGCGTTGATTTCATTGAGATAAGGGATCTCAAAGCCGACGCCGAAAGCGGACAAGGCGGCACTGATGGCAACGATCAAAGCCGACACGACTGCCGCAACAGCCGCCACCTTTGTCTTCAGGCCCGGAAAATAGTTGAGGGCGCCAACAAGCACATCAAGAACAAGCTTCAGGTTCATCGTCGTTCTCCTAGTTTCCAATGGTCAGTTTGATTCCGAAATAGCCAAGCGCGCCGGTGGTCAGACCGATCATCGCCGGCAAAACCAGCAGCACCGTGCGCGCGCCCCGGCCTTGGTTGAGTACGTTGTTCAGCGCTGTCACCTGTTCAGCCAGCCTATCCACCTGAACGGTCAGGGCTTTCATCTGCCCATCCAGCTTTCCAACGTCACGGTGCAACTCAATCAGATCGTTCACGGCCTTACCCCTCTCGTGCAGACAATGGTGCGCTCGACACCAACTCAATAGGACCAACCCATTCAGGCTTGATAATTTCAGACGCAGGCCAGCGATACCCAATGATCCGCTCGTTGGAGAACGACGCGACCGATACGCTGTCAGACTGGTTGCCGCCGATGATGGTTGTCACGCGGCGAGATTTGCTCTGGCCGACATAAAAGCCTACATGCCCTTGCCAGGCGTGAGGCGGACGCGACAGCACGACAACGCACCCAAGAACGGGCGAGTTGAGGCGGCGGCCCCAATTTGCGTAGCTGCGCGCATTCGCTTTGCCCGAGTGCGCAAGCTTGGAACGCGCCAGCATGGCCCCAACGAAAGCGGCACACCAAGGCACTTCATCCTGACCATCTGCGACGTTTGCCATGCCGGCATCCGTCCAGTATTTCAGGATGCGCGGATTATCTGCCGGGCCTGGAAACTCCTTGACGCCCAACTCTGCCCGCGCGTGGGCCAGCCAAACCGGTTCCATGTCACGCCTCACGTGTAAGCAAACGAAACTTCGCCACGCGCGCCACCACCCGAGGTGCCGCTGGTAGATCCTCCACCGCCACCGCCGGGCGGGCTGCCGTTGGTGTCCGGACCGCCTCCGGACCCACCCCCTGCCCCGTCGCCGCCGGCGCCGTCGTCGTTTGTCCCAACGGCGTCAAACCCCTGACCGCCTGTTGTGTCCGTGTCTCCGCCGCTGGCTGTCCCGCCGGCGCCACCCACACTTGTGATCCCGCCAGAGCCGCCGTTTGCCGTGATGCTGACAGATCCGCCTGACACCGTGCCCGATACCGTCGAGGCGTTTCCGTTGGTTCCGGTGCCGTTGGTGGCCCGACCGGACACCGCGGCTGCGACGGTATAAGTCAGGGTCTGCCCGCCGCTCACCGCAATGGTCTTTACAGAACGACCACCGCCGCCACCGCCACCACCTCCGGTGAAAGATCCGCGCCCGCCCGCTCCGCCGCCGCCGTCCACGGTGATCACAACGCTGGACGCGCCAGCTGGGACTGTTTCAGTCGCCGATGATCCGCTGGTGTAGGTGTTCGTGACCGGAGTGAACGCGACTGAAGACGAAACGCCGAAGCCGATCAGGTTGTTTACGCTCAAGCCCATGATCAATCGTCAATGTTGCTGTTGATGGTGTAGATGAGGCGCACGCCAACAAGCCGTGCGTCTGCGTTCAGCGTATCGCTGCCGTCCGACACGTCACGTTTGATCTGGAAATATGAAATGTCCCCTTCGGCTGGGGAGCCGCCGATGGTGATTGCAGCGCTTTCAGGGCCAACGTGTACATCACCAGCTGAAATCAGGGTGTCAGTAGATGTTTGGGCTGTGCCGAACGCGGTATCAATTGCATCATCGTCGGAAACGGCAACAGCCTCCAAGGCCCAGACCACGCCACCTGTTCCGGATGCGGCCGTCCAGTAGGGAATGAATGTAACAGTCCCCTCGTTCCAACCCTTCGGGAAGCTGATCGTAAACTGGGCGAATTCCTGCGTAGATGTGTCGAAATCAAGGGTTTTGTTCATAACCTTGTTTGTGCTGCTTTCCGTTGTCCCGGATGCAGCGCCGTTGGTCGTTCTCGAAGTCATAGCCGCAGCCGGAACCCAAACTGTCTGCTTGCCAACGCCAATTCGATCCAGCCGCACTTTCTTGTAGGCATTGGCTGAGTTGTCGCGCGTCACCACAAAGTCTGCAGCGGTCTCGGGCGTCGTGTCTTCGGTCGCGTTCGTGATGGCATTGAGAAACAGATCCGCCACGGTGACCTTGTTTCCGGCGTCCGTTTCCGAGGCGTCTACGAAGGGAATAAGGTCGTTTGTTGCACCACCCGTTGCGTCGGTGGTCAGCAGTTGCAATCCGTTGATGAACAGGTTGTCTACTGTCCCGACCTGTGCCGCATTGCTCTCGGAGGCATCGGAAAAAATAATCTTGTCGCCTGTGGCGCCGATGCCGGTGTCGGAAGCGAACCCAGCCAACACGTTGTCAAAGAGGTTTTGAACCGTGACCTTGTTGGTTGCGTTGGCATCGGAAACGTCAACAAATGGAACGAAATCGCCCGGCGCGCCGCCGGTCGCATCCGTGGTCAGGCTGTTGAGATCAATGGCTGCTGTCGATGTCGCGTTCTTGGGATTCAGGATTTCAAAGCCGGTGCCGTCATAGACCAGGTACAACAGATCACCGCTGCCGTAGTCCCCAACAGCCAAGACGCCCTGATGCTTCCGGATGGTCTTTGCGCCCAAACCGTTGACGTTGATGGTCGGGTTGGTGACAGTGTTGGCCCCGGGCGCTACCACCCAGACTTTCATCCCCGTGGTGTATGCAGACGGCGCCGGCGTGATGGTCCCGGTTATGGCGTCGCCGGTGCCGCCGGGGGTTGCGGCCTGCCAGATCGTTCCATCCTGCAACTCGGCAACACGTCCGTAATTCGCGCGCGCTGTTGCCGCCCCAACATTGGTGTGCAGGAACCCTCCCATGGGCAGGTTTGCGCTGGCGGCATTCTGACCATCTCGAGCCACGCAATTTTCAATCGCGTCCGCAAGATCCTGATCCTGCGCGTCCATTTCCGTCGCGCCGATGATGTTGGTGGGGGATCCGGCGTCGCGCCGGGCTACCCATGAATACAACAGGCTGACAACGCCACTACCGTTCCAAGGCAAAAGGGCCTCCATCGAAAAAAGCAATAATATTACGCATTATGCGTATTGCGTATTAGGGCGCTAAGCCCTATGTTCTTTTCATCGCAACGGGCAATCCTGCCCACTCACAAGGAGGTCGCGATGTTTGAACTTCACCCCGCAGAACGCTTCAACATGGCTTTCAAGCCCGGCGTCATGGAAGTCACCATTGACGGTGTCACCATCACGCGCAAGGACGTTGGCGACGCCACATATTTCTGCAAGGGACACATTTGTATGCAGGTTACTGAAGTAGGTTTGGGCGCCAACGAATGCGCCATCTACGACTTGCTGAAGTTCCGCTAAAATCGGGGAGAACCAAGATGATGAACGCAACAATCAAAGCCGCCACCAGCAACGACGAATTGATCACCATGCGCGCCGAGCTGACCCGCCTTGAGGAAGCCTGCAACGAGGCCTGGAAGTCCTACAAGTTGGGTCCGCAGGAGGCTCTGGCCTTCGATGTCCTCAACCTCAAGAGGGCTCAGGTAAGTTCTGCCTACAACAGCAAGGTGCTTGACCTGATCAAGGCCACCGAAGCCTGATTTTAACCCTAGGGCCAGCGGCCCGCTCTTCAAGGAGAACAGACATGCTTGACCTCACAACCGACAACCTGCTTCCCTCGCTTCTGGATGAACGCGCCGCCCTGAAGGCCGGCATCGACGCCAACCAGAAGCGACTCAAGGAAATTGACGCCGAGATTGCTTCCAAGCTTGCCGGCGCAGACGAAGCCATCACAAGCGGCTGGAAGATCACCTACAAGATCCAGATCAGAAAGGAGCACGTGGTCAAGGAAACGATTTTCAACGTCTTGCGCGCCACGCGTATTGAAGATCCGGCCCTTGCCGCATGAGCGATGACCCCTCAGCAGTTCAGAGATATCAGGTCAGAATTAGGCCTTTCGGCCAATCAAATGGGAACAGCCCTGGGTCTCAAAGGAGATCCGGGGCGGACAGTCCGCCGATACGAGGCCGGCGACATCGAAATTACAGGCCCTGTGCAAACGGCGATGCTGGCGATGAAATCCGGGTTTCGCCCGCCTTGGTATCCGAGGAAAGACTAAGCCCGCGAGAAATCTACGCTGGATGCATTTTTCTGTGCCTGTGTTTTGGCGCATGGGCTGCAGCCGGCATCGTCGGGCTGATTATCCTGAACTTGGGGTTCTGGATCGGAGCCGTTGATATAGGGTGGGTTGATGAGCTTTAATTCTACTTTTTCCTTGTAATCTCGTACTTTCTAGATTGGTTGCCGCCATATGCGCCAACAGTACTGCCACCAACAACACCACCAACAATGCTAACTCTTCGCCCTAGTGCGTCAGCCCGCATAACCCTTCTAACAGCAGCATCGACTTTGTCGCCGCCAATTTCTAGCCTTTTCTTTTCCCAATCATCCCACGCCTTGTCATACGCGCGCCGCTCAGACGGAGAAAAGTCATACCTGTATGTGTCATCACTTATTACTGGAGGCGTTCGGTTAAGATGCGCTCTATACTCTGGAGTGTACAAATCACTTAATTTTTTTCTTGCGGTATTTGAAAATTTGTCGCCGAGCCTGTCGGCCTGACCCCTTCCAAGTTTTGTCCCAATATAGGCACCACCGGCAGCGCCAACAATCTCAGGCGCGTTGTCTAGTGCTTTTTCAAAAATATCGCGATCATCTTTTTGCTTGTTTGTCATAAAAGTACCTCCTCAGAACAAGTTCTTTAAGACAAAAATTATAGCGAGACATTATCGAGGGCGATCCAGAGGACGAGGGCACGACGCTGGACCTCTCCCCCGACAATGTTCCCCCCCTACCCGTCCGGTGTTAAAACGGACTGACAGAACTTGCGTAAGGCGCCGCAACAACAGCGGCTCCCATCCCGCCCTTCATCGTGGCATCACGCAGATCATCGCTGCCCGCCGCAACAGCGCCCGCGCCCTGTCGCGCCTGAGCCTGCCGCTGCACAACAGCATATTCACGGTTCAGCAACTGGATCCCTGTCCTGACCTCATTGGGATCCGTTGAAAACAGAAGCTTCACAATCTGCGCTCGGGTCTTCTCCCCGATCCCGTTCAGAACAGCTTGAAACCTCTGCCAGCCCAGCGCATTGAGGATGGGCATGATGCTGCCCTGTCGGAGCGATTGACCAAGGCCCACAGCGGCCTCCGGCGACAGGGTGGCAATCCCCTCATTCAAATCATTCTGCGCTGCCGTGCGCCCCGCTGTCGGAGAGCCGAGGTTTACGTCCTGATAGGTCTGATACATCTTGGACTCCTGCCCAAAGCGCCGGGCAAGCTCCTCGTATTTTTCGTCCCCCAAGACAGCCCTCATCCGGTCGCGCTTGGCTTGCGAGCCAAAGATCCGGTTGACCATGTTGCCACGGTCGGGAGCGTTCTCAATCGTTTCCACGATCCGCTGCGAGTAGCCTTGCCGGTAAAACTCCTGCTCGCTCTTGCTCATGCCGGCCAGGTCTTTCTTGATCTGGTCCGGATGGCTGTTGACCGCCTTGCGCCCGGCCTCCAGCGCGCGGTTGTTTGCAGAGTGGCCGGCAAATATCCTGCGCCCCGTTGCATAGTCCGGGCTGACCCGGTCCATCTCATCAAGCCACTGGTTCTTGAGGGTGGTCAGGTTTCTGGCGGCCTGGTTGTTGCCGGACCTGATAGCGCTGTCGATCATGTCATCCAGCGCCATCTTGCCGTAATGCAACGCCTTCAGCGTGTAACCCGTGATGTTTCCGTTTGCATCGCGGATCACCAATTCGTCCAGCGGAATACCTTCGTCCTGCGCCATCTTCAGGCCCCTGTTCAAGGCCTCCTTGCCGCTGGGCCGGTTCGTCAGTTCAACAACCTTCTGACCCGTGACAGGCTTGTTGCCCTCAAACGCCTTGTCATAATGCGGCCTTGCTTCCGCAGATCGCGCAGCTGCAATCTCGTCCGCAGTCTGCACGAACGAACCAGGCGGGCGCCCCAGCGCCCTCTCCATGTCATCTGCCAGACGCTTGCTTAACTCGCCCTGCCGCTGCTCAAGAAACTCGGTGGCGCGATCACGGCCGCTGCCCGGCATTCGTGCCGCCGCCGTGCCTGCATCGCGAACAGATTGAGGGGCGACATCAACTGGCGCAATGGGTTTTCCGCTCGCCGCCGCGCCAAAATATTCCTCGGCAAAGTCATCAATGTTCTTGCCGCTGTCGTAGAACTTCTGGGCCAGATATCGCGCAGCCTTGGTTTGCGGATCGCGGATGATCGCAGCTACGCGCTGGCCGGCGCTTGTCGCCGCCACACCGACCACGCCAGACGCCGCCCCCAGCGTGGCATTGAACCCCAGGCGCCCAGCCAGCCCCTCGGCCTTCAACTGCCCGCTGGGCGCGATCTCGCCCGCCGCTGCACCCGTAAGGCCCAGTGCCGCAACGGTCTCTGCCGTGCGGCCTCCCTTCGATGTGGGCGCGGCTGCGACCCGTCCGGCGATCCCAGTTGGTACAGCACGACCTGCAGCCTCTGCCGCCTGCCCTGCCGTCTGCGCGCCAGCAGCCGCACGCGCGCCGCGAATGCCGGTTTGCGCGCCCTTGTACAAATAGCCGAGCGGACCACCACTCAAGGCAAAGCCGGCACCGCCCGACAAAATATTGCCGGCCGACCAGTCATCCTCTTTGTCCCGATAGTCCTGCTGGACACCCTTGGCACGCTGAAGCGATTTGTCATAATCGCTGCCCGTGACCGCGCTCTCCATTCCGGCCAGAACTTCCGGACCCCAACCCAAGGTCAGGTTGTTGTAAAGGTTCATTGCGTAGCCGGCGCGCTGGTCACCCAAGGAGCGATTGTCTCCGGGCTTCAAGCCAGCCTTTCGCCTCTGCTCCAAGTCACGCTGATTGTCGGCGTAACTGCCCTTGCCAGCCACCGAACGGGCGCCAGCGAGAATTTCTTGAGGCACAACGGCCTCAACGGCGTCCGCATACCAATCACCCCAAGACCGCTCAGGAGCAGGCCCCTCGCCCATGGCCTCCTCGTAGCTGATCCCGTCGTCCTGCTGCGCTTCTTCGTAGGACAGGCCAATATTGTCCTCCATCCATCGGCGCTTTGCCTCCGGTGACCGTTGGGGAATGTATGGCATTGACTACCTCACCGGGAAGAATTTTTGCTTGGACGCATCCCATCGCGCAGGACGCCCGTCTTTCATGGTGTAGACTTGCCCATCCCGCAATTGATCCCGCGGGACCGGCTTGTATTGGCCGCCGCCCCCTTGTCCGGGTGATGCCGGAGCGGTCTCGTTTAATGTGCTGGGCAGATCACTGCTCCAAGGCTCACGGCCATGGTATGGCGCCTGCTCGTTGAACTGCTTCTTGAGACCCTCGACGCGACGCATTTTTTCGGCATAGAGCTTGCGCAGGATCTCTTTGACAACCTCCGGGTTTTGAAGAGCCGACAGCGGTTGCCCGCCCAGCGCTTCCTCAATCACCATCATGTCAAAGTTGGAGGCAACGCCAGGGCCTACAATGTCGATTCTCAGAGCGCCACGGATTGCATTGTATTTGGCTTGTCCCGTGAGGAGCCTGAATTGCTCGTCAGTGATTTGTCCGGAATTGAAGAATGTTTTGACGTTTGCAGCCAAGCGGTTTGCCAATCTCTCAGCGCCCGGCTTCAGGTTTCCTACGGCGTCGTAATAATCCTTTAGCTTGTTCAGGCCCTGCTCTTCTGTCCTGAGTTCGCCATCAATGCGGTAAAACTCCTTGCGTGACACAACAGGGCTTGCACCGCTCGCCGTAACCGGCCTTGCATCGTGCGGAACGTCTTTGTACTGGCCGTTTTCGTCGCGGTAGACAAAACCTCGACCCTTGACGAACGGTGCCACGACAATCCGGCCATCCGGCAGTGCAAAGGTTGAGCCCTGCGATGTTGGCTGAATGCCTCCGGCAGAACCCCCGCCACCGCCTCCCCCGCCCCCGCCACCGGATGACCCACTTGCGCCTGACCATCGCGGGTAGCGATCTCCATACGCAACCCACTCCATCGCCTCGTTGTCCCAATAGGCACGCTGCGCGGTTCCGTCTGCGTACTTGATCTCATCTTCTTCAGGCGCAGAATTTTTGCGTTTGGACTGGGCCTCAAACTGCGCCATCTTGTACTTCAACGCCATGTCCTGCAGCGCAGGGTCCGGAGTCGCCATGGCGCGCTCCATCATGCCGTCAAAATCTCCGTCCTTCATGGCGCCGAGGAAAAAGTCGCGCCGCCTTTTCTGCAGGCTCTTCTCGTCCTGGTCGGCTCGGTGCTGGGTGTAGGCTCCCGCAACCTGACTGACCGCATTTGCCAAAGCCTGAACGGGATGGTTCACCTCCATCTGCCGGCCCATCATGGCTTCTGCCAGGCGCCGGCGTCGCTCAATGCTGTCCGCTGAGGGCCACTCCTCTTCATTTCCGCCAGCACGCTGCCCGTCAGGCTTTGCCGGCGAGCCAAACATGCCACCGGATGGAGCTTGCTGTGGTGAAAAAATCGGAGTTTGCACGTCAGGCGTTGCAGTTGATCCAACGCCACCAAAGACAGGGCCTGCCGGCATCTCAGGCATGTCGCCTTGAGCATAGCCAAAGAACGGCTGCGGCCCTTGATACCGTCGCTGCCAACCTACCGCCATTTCAAAACCTCACATGCCGTACATGCGCCGCATCACTGCCTGAATGAGCCGCGCTCGATCATCGTCAGAAACCGCCCCTTGACCAGCCATGCCTTCACTGACACGGCCCACTTCAGACTCGGTCATGACGCCGGGCCCGACAACGTCCGTCCTAAGTTTGCCAAGCAAGCCGTCTCTGACTGAGCTACGGGGAGGGCGGGAAACCGGCATCGTAACGTCCGGCATTCCAGACCCCATTGGCCCGCCGCGGGAACGTCCTCCCGGCGCCATCGGGCCAGACGGCCTCACCCCAACCCCATCGCCACCGCGTGGTGTCGAAGGAATGCGCGGACTGCCCTGCGGCGGGCGCGACGGCATAGGCATCGGGCCAAAAGGCGGGGCCTGCATGTCCGGGTTGTATGGCATTGGGCTTGCTGGCGGAGTATTGCCCGGAACATAGGGCTGCGGACCGAAGTCCGGCATCGGTCCCTGATAGGGAAACGGACCCGGCTGATCAACGGGAGGGCTCACGCCGGGCATTGGGTTTGGGCCGTCAAACGATGGACCGACAGGCAGCCCGGATCCGACGCCACCCGCGCCGGGCATCGGCACGTTCATTCCCCCACCTTGCGGGTTCTGGAACATCCTTGCCATCAACATGGCTTGCTGGTTCTGCGGAAACATTTCTTAGACTCCTCGAGGACGGGTGCGAATGGGGAACTTTGGCTGCGGCGCCGCTCCGCCCATCGGGCGTTGCGGCTGATAGCGACCCATGGCCGGCTGGGTGGGCTGCCTGCGGGACATGATCGAATTGATAAGTGCAGAGCGCCCCGGAGAGACTGATGGCGCCGCGCCGGGCGAGCCGCCCACCATGCCGCCGGGATTGATCTGAGGCACGTTGGTTGTCGGTTTTGGGAGGTTGCCTGTAGGCCCAGGATTGATCTGCGGCACGTCCACGTTTGGCTTTGGGGGTGTGCCTGGGTTCAATTGCTGGAAGCCGGGCATTGTCTGCGACGGCGGAAACTGCTGCAGAAAGGAGTTGGGCGGGGCTATGGGCGCCGTTGGCGCACCCCGTCGCAGCATGGGCACAGAACCGCCGTAGGAATAAGCCGGGATCATTTTACCTCTCAACTGTATTCAGGACAGACCGGATGAGCCGCTCGCGTTCCGGCGTAATTGTCTCCACGCCCGGCATGATTGGGCCGAGCGGTGTGACGGGTGGCAATGTTGGTTGTGTTGGCTGTGTTGTGAGTGTCGTGCCGGGTGGTGATTGCGGCGGAGGGGACGGCGCTGTTGGCGTTTGGGGCTGCTGCGGTATTTGCATCATCCCGGCCGTTGGATATGTCTGAAACTGAGGCTGCGCCGTGATCCCGTGATAAGAGCCTGAGATCTTGGGCATTTATCTCCGCGCCTCCATGCGCTTTACCTTGCGTGCAAGTTGCTGTGTTGCTGCCATGTTGATGCCAACCGCATCAACGACGGGAATGGATCGCCCGTCTCCAAGGCCAAAGAAGCCCTTGAAGTCCTGAGCCATGGGCCCAACATGACGCGCGCCATTGTCACCGGGAACGGCGCCCGCCTTGTACTGCCATGACTTGATCGGGATCTTCTCCATCCGGTTCAGGATCGTATCCGCCGGACGTATGTTCTGCTTCATGTGGCGATCAGAGAAAATGCCAGGGATGCTAGCAATGCTCCCAACAATGGAGCCAATGCCGGACCACATGGAATTGTTATTCTGCTGGCGCTGGTTGTAGGCCTGAAGCTGGGCATTATAAGAGTTCCAGATGTTCCCCTGAACGTCCGGAGCCTGAACACCCTGCTGGTAGATGTTCCCGCCCTGCACGGTGGGCGTACGCGGTGAAGCACCGAGAAGAGTAGCAACCCCCTGCGCCGGCGCGTTGTACTGCAACAGCGCCTCATTCGTCATCGCTTGGCGTACCTGCTGCGCAAGTTGAGCGTTCTGCAACTCTTCCGAGATGATGCCCTGCCGAGCCTGCTGCGCAATCTGGCCCTGCTGCAACTGCTCGGCAATCGCACGCTGTCGCGCATCCGTCCCAAGGCCATAAAGCCGCGACTGCTCCTGCGCGCCGGCCGCCATCGCGTCAGCCGCCAAGCGTCCCATCTGCTCGCCCTGAGACCTCCCGAGCCGGTCCATCTCCGTGTTGTATGCCTCGCCCGTAATGGGCAGGCCACGGTCTGCCAGCATCTGCCGCGTATCAGACATCTGCCTGTCAAACTCCGGGCGCAGCAAACTCATGCTTCGGTCGAACATGGCTTGCTGGTATGAATTGCGGTCAGCAGAAAAGTCACCCGTTCCCGGAGCATTCGGGACGTTGGAAAAATCAAGGCCGCGCATGTAATCAGGCACACCTTGAAGATCCAGACCGACCGTATATCCCGGAAGATTGGTGGGAAGACCAAACGGGCCTGTGGGAACGGATCCTGCCAGCTGGGCGGCTGCGTTCGATAGCGTTCCCTGAAGCTGGGTCTGCGCATCAAACGCTGCCTGCTGCGCCGGCGACAAGGTCACGCGTTGGGCGATGGGAACGCCCTCCTCGTCCTTGTCGAAAGTGATGTTTCCATAGGGCGAAAACTGCGAAAGGTTGTTCAGGATCGATGATTGCTTTGCAGCCTTGATGTAGGCGTCCGCTTGAGCCTGACTTGTCTTGACCGGATCCGGCGCCGCTGGCGCGCTGCCTCCGCCACCCTTTCCCATGTGAGTCTCCCGTTTCTTTCAGGTTGTTTGTTGTTGGCTACTTGCGCCAACGATCCACTTGCACTCATCCCGCAGCATCCCGAGAATGAACGCGTCATTCTTGCCGTCGTAGGCCTTGCGAACGCGACCCTCCACCTTGAACCCAAGGCCCAGGTTTAGCTTCAGGGCGCGGGGATTGTTCTCTCCGATCACCAGCGTCATGCGCTCCATGCCGCGCTGCACGAACGGATAATGAAACAGAGCCGCCAACACCCCCCGCCGGCACCACGCCGGGCTGGAAGCCGCAAAGGTCAACTCGCAATCAAAGGGCCTAAACCGGTGATAGACCGCCCCGGCAATCAGCTGTCCGGACCCGTTGGCAATGCCAATGGTTCTGTAAGGACCAAAATCATCAACACCCATGGGTTGCGGAAGCAGGCTAATGACGAAATCAGCAACGTCCTGATCTTCGTCAAAAACAAGCTTTAAACGAGGCCTGCGGGCTTCATGATCATGGCGCTTGATCGCCAGCTTACGCTCTGACTGGTCAAAGATACGCGCAACCTCATCGAAGCTGAGTAGCCGACCCCCGTCACCCCTTGCCAGCCCCTTACCGCTTGCGTCGCTCCGCCCCATACGTCCTGATCCCATATTGCATTGTCCCATATGCCGCCGGAAACAACGGCAGAAGTTGAAACTGTCGAGGTGGGAACATTGATGTCAAAGTCTGTTCCAACAGAAAGCAACGCCCCCGGATCGCTGACCGCCGAGAAAATAATCCGGGCCATCGTGAAATTCTTGAGACGGTCCGAAGACCCAAAATAATTCCATGCCGTTTGCGCATCAGCCACGATTGCCGCGCCATCATCGGCAAACCCGTCATTGCACTTGTAGATCTTGCCATTGGTGCCGCCGGCAAAAAGGTCGTTGTCGTACAGAGCAAAGGTCGGGAAGTTCCATCCCGTGAATTTGCACCAGGCCTGCGTGTCCGTATTCATAACGTGCTGGTCAAAGGATGTTGTGGAGCGCGGTACGTTGAAAATCAGCATTCGCCCGCGCGGGTAAAAGATCGACTGCCAGCCGGCATTGTCCCGGTAAAGCCGCATGGCCTCGGAAACCGCAAGACTGATCTTGTCGGAAAGATCCAGCGCTGAGGGTTGCGTCCGACCAAACGCAAGAACCTTGGTCAGTGGCGTATAGGCGCCGTCTGTAATTGCAATCAGGTCAGACCCGTATTTGAGCAAGTTGGAGCCGACAATTGGCGGGCCCAGGAAAAAGGTTCCAATCCTTGCCCAGGAGTTTGCGTCGCCGGGATTTGAGCCCTGGTAGATAATGACCTCACCCGACGAAAGGAAGAAGGCAATCAGATCATCCCTTCCCTCGCCCCCATCCGAGGTGATGGTTCCGATCCCCTGCAGCACGCCGCCGAAACTGCCCGTGTACTCAAGGGGGAATTTCGTGAGCGTTCCAGTGATGGATTGCAAGCCGGCGTACCAGAAGTTCAGCGTGTTCTTTTCTATGAAAAACAGCCTCTCCTTGAACACGGTGACATCACTGAGGTTCGATATCGTCAGCCCGGAGCCAGACCATGCCGTTGAAGTCAGCGTTGTCCCGTCCCAGTCAAGAGGGGCGTCGGTTCCGTTCACAAGGAACAGCCGCTGGGCGAAATTCACCCATTTCCAGCGATTGTTGCTGTATCCGCTGCCGATGGTTGAAGGCGTTGATGTCGTGACGTTGATCAGTTTCCCGTTGACGGCGGCCACAAGCTTGCGATTGGTCAACGCTTTCCACTCGGCCAGCGTCAACACAGCGTTTGCGCCTTCGCCCGTATCACAATGCTGCGTAAACCCGCCCCGGACGGTAACATCACTCTGCCTTGGAAACCAGTTCTCCAGAATAACGGCATCAAAGGGCTTCATCGCGTCCAGAGCATCTCTGGCATTCCACCCGCCAACTGGTGGCGAGACCGGACGCTCAACCGCTGCCGGACTGCGGTTGACCTGCCTGCCGCGGAGTTGCAACATCAGCGACGCCTTTGAGAATTCTGCAGCGCGCGGTTGATGTCGCTGCGCACGGTGGGAGCCGGAGCAATGTCAGGCCGCCGCGGCAATCCCGGACGGGGTGCGGGATCCGCAATGCCGGGGAAGGCGGGGGGCGGTGAAGTTTCATCTGTCACGGTTGCGGACTTTGCCTTGAACTTGCCGGATTTGTTCAACTTTCTTTTGCCGGCCAAATGGCGACGGAACAGCTGGCGACCTTTTGCGACGCCATCCTTTGCGGCGCCGATTGTTGCCCCGACAACCGTGGCGCCAAGGGGAAACCCTGCAAACATCGCCGCTTCATACGGATTGAACTTGTCAACACGCTCCTGAAAATCCCCGTTGGCTTCGCCAAGCTGGTAGGCAGCGGAAGCTGCCGCCGCTGCGGGGGCATCCGGCGCAAAACTCTCAACAGCCTTGCCTGCCTCACTTGTTGCTTTCGGTGACATTCCGGCTGCTTGCCGGCCAGCCTGCAAACCGCGTGCAGCCAGCATCCTCTTGACCGCGTATCCGGGAAGCGACAGCAACACGCCACCAACCATCTCAGGAACCTGACTCCAGATGGGAGCGTGCAATTCATGCTGGTTCTTGATGCTTCTGGCTCGCTCCAGTTCAGCCTCGTAATCACGACCAGCCGCTGCCCCAAGCCCTGCAACAGCCTCATCTTCAGCGCCATAGAACGGAAAATTCAAAAGTCCCAGTACATGCCCTGAAACCTGATCTTCCGTCGTGCGTTCGTCTGGCTGCCCGAAAATGCTCGGCATGGAGCCAGTCATGACTTGCTCCTGGGCCTCTGTCGGTTGCAGAAACCAAGACATGTCCGGATTATCGCCGGCCAGGTTGGCCTTCTTCTGGATGTAATCCCAAGACCTTGAATCGTTGTAGTACGGCTCGTCGAGGCCCAACGCTTCCAGAACATACGAGGCGTAAGATTGCGGATCTTGCTCCGGGTTTCGGTCGTAGTAGGCGCGCCTTTTGTCGGCAATGCTGTCTTGAGTAAAAGGAAAAATCTTCTCGAGTTCCGGGTCTTCAATCCGCCCCAACTCGGCAAGGATGTCGGGATCGGTCAAATCGTACTCTTGAACCTCAATCCCGGCCTCTCTCAGCTTTGCAGCCAGATCTTCCCGAACGCTCTTGTCTTGCAAGGCTTCGGCAAGATCCGGGCGCTGCGCGTAGAATTGCCGGACCTGGTCCGTCTTGCTGCGATCTGTGGGAGCCCAAGGCATACTCTATTTCCTCCGCCGCCTGCGCATTCTTGCGCCTGCCGGACGCTGCGGAACCTGCATGACGTATTTGCCGTCCTTGCGAAGCTTGAAGAGCACGCCGTCCTCACGCATCATGTACTGGCGGCTCCTCATGCTCAGTTGGTAAGATCCAACTGATGGAACATATTCCGCAGGCTCATAACGCCTGCCTTCCTTGTCCACGTAATAGCGTATCTTGCGGCTGCCAAAGCCGTTTCCTTCTCGACTTGGAAGCAACGCGCGAACCGGTCGGATGCTGACAACCTTGTTTTGCAGCTTGAGGCCACGCAAGCGACGATTCTTGAGATAACGCCCGGCCGCATAGCCAGCCGCACCTGAAGCCCCCGTTGCAAGCGCAGTGTCCCAGATATCAAGCCCGCCTGAATTCTCCGCCATTGCTACGACCCTTCAAACGGTTGTGCTTCTTCAAACGTCATTCCGTAGTATGGATCCGGATTGACGCTGCGACCATTCTTGCGCATTCCAAAATGCAAGTGAGGCCCTGTGCTACGGCCAGTGCTGCCCACATATCCGAGCAAGTCCCCGCGCCTGACCTCCCCACCCTTCATGCCCTTCGGACTCAACTTGCTCATATGCAAATATCGGGTCTGGTATCCTTCCGGATGGCGCACGGTTACCTTGTAACCGCCAATGGGATCGGGCGTGTTTTCATCCACCCACCCATCTTCTGAGGCATAGATCGGCGTTCCGGCTGCGGCAGCATAATCTACACCTGAGTGATGTTTGGGAACGCCAAGCGTCGGATGCATGCGCATTCCATAGGGTGATGATCTCCAGTGAGGGTCAACGAGCGGCTTGCTCAAGGCAGGCGTTCGTTTCTGCATAATGACCTCAACAAACCGCTTGCGCCCGGCTCTGGCTTTCTTCTCGTTGTAAGGCATCTCACCAAGACCTATTTGCGCTCTTGGTAAAATGGGTTGATGTATTGGCCTTGTCGCCTGACCAACCTCTTGCGGTCCCGCAAATCCTCTTCCTGCCGCGTCTCCGGACGCGTTGCAGGATTTCTCCTTCGGCCGGCAACATAACCCTCCCGCAGATAATGCCCGCGCACCCCGCCTTCTTGAATTTCGCGTTCAACGGCCTTCTGGTCGCGCCCGCTCTGCCCAGCCTCGTATCCGCGCTTGTATGTGGCGCGCCGCCATTCCTCAAACTGGATGTCTGTCATGTTTGGGTTGTAGCCAGGGCCATCAACCGGCTTGTGACGCGGCATGGGCACGGCCCTTGATCTTGAAGCGTTGGCATTTGCCGCCGCTCTCTCGATGTCTGCCCGAATGGATTTTCGCTGCATCAGTTCCAAGATCCTTCTGGTATGCGGCCACGGCCTAGCCCTTGCAGGGTTGGGCCAACAGCGTTCAGTTTCTTGCGGGTTCCGTCCCTTGCAATGACCTTGCCCTTTTCCCGCTCGTACTCGTCAAACCTCTGCCCGTAATCAAGGCCCTTGGCCTCAAGCCAGCGCCATGCAAGCGCAAGGGTAAGAAGATGCTCTGGAATGCGGGCGGTGTCCGTGTCGGCAGCCCACGCTGCTTGCGGCGTCAGAGAAGCCGACTGGCACCATCTGTTGCTCACGTACTCGTAGTAAACGGACTGACCCGCAGCTGGTGCTGGAAGAAACCAGAAACTGTTCCCTCGCAGCCGATACTGAGACCAAACCGTTGACACCACGTCGGCCTTTTGGGCTTGCCAACTCTGGGCTGTCAGCGGCCCGAACACGGGGTCGGTCGTGGACCGGTTCCAGATGGTCTCGCCAATGATCCGGTCAAGGTCCACTGGGAGGGTGTGGCCCGTTTGCTGCTCGGTCGCAACCGTGGTGAAGGATTGCTCCGTCACCAAGGCCTGCCAGTCATGCTCCCGCATCAACACATCGCCGGCCATGTTGCACAAGGCGAGAAGTTGTCTCTGCGTCTCGCCCGTGTTGGTGTAGACCGTCGATGTAACAGGCAGATTCAGCATGGCCTGCGCGCGGTTGACAATGGTCAGCAGGCTCATGGCTTACACTCCACGATGATGGTGTGGGTTACTTGCGACGACGACGAGGACCGTTGCGCAATTGGTCAGCCGCCAAGCCGCCAGCAGTGCCCGCTGCCGCTGTGTGAATGGCACGTTCACCTGCGGCAGCCATGCTATCGCGTCCGGCAGACTCAAATTTTCTCGCGTGGCGCAAAGAGTTTGGATTCTTTGCGAAATCATCCCCTGCTTCCACCCATTTTCTGGCCAGCGCTCTATTCCTAGCGCGCATTGCAAAGAACGGAATAGCACCGCCAGCCACAGCCGCAGCAGCGGGTATTGCATAATCCAACGCCTTCTCAAAAACATCTCGGGTGTCTTCGTCTTCGTAGTTCTTTTCCTTAGCCATGATCATCTTCCTTCAAAAACAAGCGCAACACAGATCGCGCGACTACTCAAACGGAACGCCACGACGGCGCAAGGCATCCATCATTGCACGACGCTCCGATGCAGCTATTGCGTTGGTCAGATCCGAACGAACACTGACACCAGCTGGCTGCGAAGGCCCAGGGAGAGGGTAAGCCCGCCCGCGAGGCATCTTGTCGTAATAGACCGAGCGAGGAACCGGCTTCTTGTTGTGCCAATTTGGACCCTTGGCAGATTGACCGGGTCTGTAGGCTGAATACGCGGAAGACCCTGCAGCCCCCATCCCAAAGCCTGACTTTGACTTTCCCTTCATGGCTTTTGCTCCCTACGACGGCACGGTGGGATTTGTGTGGCAGGCTGTCGGGCTTGAAAACCAAACCTTCGCGCTCTTGGCCGTTGCCATCGAAACGGACGTGGTTCCGTTGATCGTTGCACCCGTGGGCGGATACAGCGTGCACGTTGCACCGGCCTCGTTCTTGATCTCAAATTCGTCGCCGGCGTCACTGGCAGGCAGAATGGCGCCGCCCGTACCACCGGTAAACAGAACCTTGGACGCTGTGATGGCGCGCGCATCACTGGCGGACGAACCGGCAAGCGTCGTGCTTTGGACAAGCCCGACAATGGCCTGCGCAGCAAGTGCAGGATGCCCAGCCGACATAAGGGATTTGATGCGAGTCATAGTCTACTCCTTCTTTGAAGCTTTTACATCGCTCTTTGGGCTTGCGATGAGTTGTTGAAGCTGGCCCTCCAGCATGGAGATACGGTTGCGCAAATCCTTGTTTTCGATTTCAAGCTTTGCAATCGGTGCGGCGCTCTTGGCGCTCTCGATGAATGCTCGCGCCTTCTCACGCATGTCGCGCAAGCCAATGGCACCAGGCTTGCTGATGGCTTCGTCCGAAAGGCTTGCAAGCTGCTGCACGGTAAACACGTTGATGAACTCAAGCGCTTTTGTCATCTCTCGAGGAATGACCGGCCACAAAGCGAGAGGAACACCGTCCCCGATCATGTCCGGGTTGACCTTGGTTGACTTCCAGCGGGCGTAGGCGTCGGCATATTGCTGGCGGATGTCATCCGTCACGCGCTTTACGGGCGCGCTTCCGCGATCTCCAGCGATCATCAACTCGACATATTCAATGGAACGGAAAACAGGCAGGCCGTTTGCATCGACCTGATCCGTGCGCACCATCTCCTCAAAGAAGCGGGGTGTCACGTGAGACATGTTTTCCTTCTTTGGCAACCGCTGCTGCAAGGCGACGCGGTTGTGCATTTCCAGACCCTCGAGGGACATGGATTTCTCCTTCTTCAGATGACTTCCGCCGGAATTGGCGGAGTGGTCAGGATTTTGGATTAGTTCAGGAAGCGAAGTTCCAATTCGTCCGCCCGCTCAAGAGGTGCGAACACGTCATCGCGCATCAGGCGCGCAACCTTGCGGTATCCGTGCTGGATCATGAAAGCCTCAAGCAGACCCTCTGTTTTTGTCAGATGCTCAAGGCCCTTGTTCTCGCAGACTATCAGGGGAAGATCCCGGCGGATGGTATTGGACGCACCCCAAAGCGCCGGTCCTTCCATCCCCTCAATGTCGAGATAAATCAGGTCAACATTCTCCGGCTCTAACTCATCGAGAGCCACAACAGGAACCGTTGGAACCCCATCTGGGTCAAGACCAATAGAACCGCAATTGTTGTCATCACGCTCCGCAAGGGCAATCGAACCAGCTTCTTGACCAAGCGCCACGTTGTGCGCGCATACGTTGTCATGAGTGACGTTCCGTATCAGGCATTCAAAGTTGTTGGCGTCTGGCTCAAACGTCAGAACGGTTTTGAACATTCCAGCCAACTCGTTGGCGAAAATTCCAACGTGCCCACCGGCCTGGACAACTGTCCGCCGACGCGTTTCTGGCAACACACTTGCGACGGTCTGGATTTTGTGAACCTCGCTCAAAACCGCCTCAACCGAAACCCGGTCAGAGGCAGGGCGCCAAAGTCCGTCCACGCAGGCAAGTGGCCCGTCAACCTCAACTTCCTTGTTGCGTGCCGCCGCCATTGCCATGGCGACGTAACCAAGCATCCCGCTGCAATGAACGTGGATCTCGCAGTCCATGCGTGCCAGCTCGTCCGCCAGCCCCATGAAATCCTCAACCTGCCGCACCATCCAAGGGGCCGCCCTGAAACAACGCCCTTCCACATTCACGTCAACAATGGGATCTGCGTCGTTCTCAGGCTGGGAATAGGCGTGGTGGGTGTCGGTGACGGATGAATCCATTCCAAACAAATGAATGGTCTTGAAGCCAAGTGCATAGGCGCCGCATATGGCCTTTATGCCGACCGTCGTGCCGCCCCCAATCAGGGTCACCGGCCTCTTGTCGATAAACTCATCACAGGTGGCCTCATGCCACAGGACAACGTCTTTGCCGGCCGCTGCAAATGTCTCCGGCGCGCATTGCGACGCAAGATACTTTGTGACGCCGGGCACGACAAACGCAGCGTTTAGCGGCCGCGCATCCACCATCCACTGACCATCCAGCGGCACGCCGCGATCAAGCAGATAACGCGCCGTGTTGTTCAAGGCCCAAATAACCTGCCCGGCCGCCGCTCGCGCCTTCAACTCTTCCACGCAGTATTTCAGCGAAGGACCGCCGCCGACAATGCAAACAACCTTTTCCGAAAGGGGGCGCTGTTCCAGTTCCGGCAATCCAAGACCAAGAGCGTGTTTCACGTTTGACCGCAGCGTTTCCATTTCAGTGTTGCACTGAACAATCAATTCAAGCGATCCAACGCCGCCGACCTTCCAAACGTCCGGAACCCAGCCGTCATGCACATCATGGGGTCGTGGTTCCCCGTGAAACACGATAACCCGCGCACCTTTCGGCGGATGCTTGCCGCAATCCTTCTTGAAGCTGGCAAAGGAACCCGGAAACACGTCCTGCAGCAATTCACCTGTTGCGTGACGCTCAATCCACGCCTGGTCACCGCCCAGGTCATGGGTTGGAAAGCCAGCCAAAACGTATTGGTCCCAGATGTGATGACCAAATCCGGAGCGCCAAAGCATGACCGAGGACTGATAACCATCGGGGCGATAGAAATCCCGCAAGATCGCAAACTCGCCGTCCCACACGGCCAAATCATCAAGGGGACCGATGACCAGCGTGTCCAGATCCAAAAACAGGATCCGGTCTCCAGCAGGAAACAGCCCCCCTGCGAACAAGTAGAGCTTCGACCACCAGCCCTTGAGGAACCGAGGAATTCTTCTCAACTCAATGTCAGGGTGATAGCCAAGGTCAAAATCATCGGTAAAGCAGACAAACGACCCGGCAAGTCCCGCCGGCAAGTTGCGCCTTACCATGTCGTACAGATTGTTGACGTATTCCGCGCCGCGCCCGAGGTAGTTACCCTTCTGGACGCAAACGATGTGGAGCATGATCAAAATCCACCCGTATAAAACTGCGCTTTTGCGTCATTATGCCTTGCAACTTCTTCAAGGTAGTCAGCGCCTGCGTTATTGCCGTTCTGCCTCTCAACCTGAGCCTGTCGCCTAGCCATCGCTGCATTGTCACGCGCATTCTGAGCGCTTCTCTGTGCCAATTGTAGGCGCTGTTCCGGCGCGTATTTTGAAAGGTCATGCGGCGCAGCTGGCTTAAAGGCTTTTGAGTTTTTATCCGTCATTTTTGGCTGCCGGACGCGCAAAATGGGCGCTTCAGCAAGCATTGGAGGGGCGCCGCCTGTCGCCATGGCCGCGACCGTTTTTGCAGGCCCTGTCAGCCTGTTAACGCCAGGCACATTGTCCATGACATCAACAACCTCTTTCGTCACTCGCCCGCCGACCATCGGCCTGTTGTAAGGCCAGTAAGGCTGGCCGCGCGCATCCATCTGAGGGTCTTCAGGTCTAGGGGACATGCGGCGCCTGATAAACTCTTGCTCCCGCCGTATCCGTTCTGCCTCTTCTCGCCGTCGCGCCTCTTGGAAGCGACGCACTTCTTCATCTTGATTATACTGTTGTTGATTTGCGTAGATCGCTCGGTTGATGTCAGTGCGCACGCCTGGTTGATTGCCCATTGTCTTCCTAGCCGCGCCTCCTTGAGGCCCACATATTGTCGATCAGGTTTGGATAGGGTCGACCCGCATTGGCTGCCCTTGCCCGCGCTGCCGCCTTGTCATCAGCCGAAAGGCTCTTGCTCGTCTTCTTTGGGTTTGGCTGATCCCAGACAGGATTTGCAATCGCCCGATTGATGTCCTTGCGGATACTGTCCGAACCCATCTCAGCAATCCCACTTTCTCAAGGCCTTGTTGATCCGGCTGTCGGGATCATTTGCCGTTGCGGCCGATGTCAGCTTTTTCTTCATGCCGCCCATGCGAGCGCAAAAGGAACGCTTGCGCGGGCCGCCTTCTGGCTGTGGGGCCTTCAGGTTGCCGCCCGTTTCCCTGTTGTATGATGCCCGTCCTTTGGCATTCAGGCCTCCAGACGGGTTCTTTCCTTCCGCACGCTGCCACGCCGGCGTCATGGCGCGTTTGATGTCATCGCGAACTGTGCTCATCAGCTAGACTCGCGAGTCAGATATCATAAGCGTCAGTCTCGCTCTTTGCGCCGAGTGCCGGCGTATATACCAGCCCCCGTGCCAGACACCCCACCAATTGCCATGCCGTATGTTCGGCGTTTATCAAGCGCAGCTATAGTTTGCCGATCCTTACCGCGCCCCCACCCTAGCGAACCGTCTTTGTCTGCTCGAGCCAAGGCCTCAGCCTCTGCTTTCCGTGTTGCTTTGGATGCAAGGCGACGGCCAATTGCGCGCCCGCCAGCCATACCGCCAAGAATCGATGCGAGAATGCCAGCCGCCGTTGCTTCAGGAGTCAAAACATATTCAGGCTTATCAAGCGCCTTCTCAAACACGTCGCGTGTATCTTCGTTATCCTGTTTCTTGTTAGCCATCTGCTTGGATCCTCTAAGAGGTAAAAAAAGGGCGAGCCAGAGCCCGCCCCCTCAAGTTTACGTGGCAGTCTCGATGGACGGACGGTTGATAAGAACCGTGACAGTCGAGGTGCCAGAGACCACCGTGGCGAGGTTGGCACTGCGCGCGCCAACAATGCCCTTGCCCGTCGAAGCCGTCACGTAGACGCGACCAGCCGTGCCGGACAGCCAGATGCCAGACTGCGGTGTAACCGCAACCGCGGTCTTCTTGATAACCGCAAGACCCTGGATCTGATACCAGCCGTACTGGCTGGCCACGTTCGCTGACATTGCCACTGCAACCGGAGGTCCGTCCGTGGTGCCGTTCGTCGGCGACAGAGTGGTCTGGAACGTGGTCGCGTTGTACGTGACCAGTGAGCCCACTTCCGTGTTGGCAACGCCCAACAGGTAGATGAACTCACCACCACCGAGGGAGGTGTCGCGCGCACGCACGATGGTCCCCAGTGGGTGCTGGGCCGTGGCAGAAGTCTCTGCAATGGCCTGCCCGCCAATGAAGTTTTCAGTAATAAAAAAAGGCATGTGAGGATCCCTCCCTTATCAAGCGACAATGACGCCCTGCAGCGAGCGATTGCTGCAGGTCATGTTGCCGGCCCAGCCGATCAGCTTCACCATGGCGTCCTGATTGACGCTGAAGCGGTCCGGATTCATCGGGACCATGTTGCGGTCACGATGCGGGCGGAACTTGATGTAGTTGGTGTTCAGGAAATACATGTGCGCAGACGGCGCGGAACCCGCAAAACCGCCGTCATACACGACATCCGCGCCCATGAACTTGAGCGTCTGGAAGCCGGCCGAGGCCAGCTTGTCATCCGTCACGCGCTGAATGGCCTGCAATGACTTCCAGTAGTAACCAAAATACGTGTTGTCAGCAACGATCAGGTCAACCGCATCACGATTTCGGCTTGTTGCCAGGTAAAGCGAATTCATCGCGTCCTGAATGGTCAGGGCCGAAGCCGCGACGCCATTGGCGCTGAAATCGTAGACCTGGTTCTGCCAGAAGGGATAGGTGGTGGAGTTGATGCCGCCAACCGTACCAGTTCCCGCGTCAGAGACCAGGAGCTGAAGCCCGCCGATCTGCTTGCCGCCCGTACCCGTCCCGTCCGAATAAACGCCTGTGCTCAGGTTGTTGAGCATGGTCTTCTCGGCGTTCTTGATGCGCGCCTCGAGCAGGTCAATGACCTTTTCACGGCCGGAGTTCTTCAGCAACTCAAGACCGTTGATCTTCACCGCAACGGCGCACTGTTTCCAATCGCTTGGACCCCACAATCTTTCGAAAGTGGCTGGACTATACCTTCACCCGATTAACGGGGCATCGTTACTAGTCTCTGAGGCTTGTCGATAGCTCATACACGCGAGCAGTTTTTCCTGCTTCCGCCTTGCCACGAAATAGCAACCAGCGCCTGAAAACGCTGATGCATTGACTTGGAATCGATGCAAAGAGCGGTACGCGCCCTTCGTCGAGGTTCCAATGGTTCCAACCTTGGCTCCGATTGATTGCAGGATGGACGCCGCGCCCTCAACAATTGAGCGCTCGTTCATCCCAAACCCGACAGTCCACCTCGAATAATTTTCAAAGTCTCGTTGCGATATGTACCCGTCAGTGTCCATGAGACCAGCGATCAACGACCGTTTGGTTTCATCATCTGCCGTGTAATACCACTCCGGTATCCTTGATTTCATCGACGTGCAGACAGCCAGAAAATCAAACACCTCGCGGCTACATGCCGTCAAGTTATGAAAATCCCGGCCACTCTTGAGCTTGCGCGTAAAGATTGGATGCTTCTTGCCAAAGCATTTTTCAATCTCGCCCTGCACCCGCTCCAGCGTCTCAATGTCTAGAGAGCCGAACCGGACCGAGCATTGCACATACACCCTGTCTGTCTTGAGCCTTGGCACTGAGCCTGCCTTGCGAATTCTCGTGTTGGCACTCAGTGAACCGTCACCGAGAAGATTGCCTATCGTGTAGGCCAACCCCCGGTACATTTCGTCTGTGTTGTCTATCAACATTATCCCTGCTGATTGTCCAATCCGTTGCGCTTTTCCTCTTTGGGAGCAACGGCTCTAAGGATGTTCCAGCATATATCGATGTTTTTGTTCGATCAATTTCTTGATCGAGGAGTCCGATTAGTTAAACTCCGCCGCCGTGAACACGTCCGAGTTCATGACGTTCAGCGTTTCGTCGCCGCTGTAGTACATGAAGGTGGAGTTTTCGGCGTATTCAAGCTCCTCAACGATGGAGCGGCCGCCAGAAACAGGAGCCACGTTTTCACGCTCCTGCAGGCGGGAAAGGAGAGCAATGTTCTTGCTCATGTTGTCCCTAAGCTTACCGGACCGGTAGCGCAGGGTAGTCGTGACAATTTCGTCCAAACCTGGGCTTGGCATGATGGATTACCTCAATGTTGATGGGTTCAAATAAGGCCTGCAGACGCTGCCTCTAGAAGCTGGCGCGTTGACATGCCTTCGGTGGATTGCTCGCCGTACATGGCAGATGAGCCGGTGATGCTGGAGGCAGCGCGCAAAGCCTGCTCTGCTCGCGCCCGACTTCGCCGGTTCTCAGCCGCACGTGACTGGGCCAAAAGCTTTGATCGTGTGTACGGGTTTGACCATTTTGCACGTTCGTAGGCTTCATGCACCGTCTGCGCGCGCCCGGTCTCGATCTCCACCGCCATATCTTCCTCAAGCTCGTTGAAGTATGGATACAGCGGCCGGCCATCCGGACCGACTTGGCTTGCAAAGTCATCAATGGCCCCATTCGTTTCTTCAAACGCCTGGGCATACTGTTGTTGCTGGGCAACTTGCTGCGCGTAGGCTTGAGCTTGGCTGGTGTAGTTCAACTGCTGTTGAACGCCGGCAAGCTGTTGCTGCAGCGCAGCGACTTGCGGATCGACATACTCCTCCTGCGCCGGCTGGGCGAGGGCTTGGAGGTCAACACCGCGAAGATTGGCAAAATACTTTATGAATTCCTGCGGGCTCTTGGTGGCATAGTCGGACAGCGCGATCAGCTGCTGCATGGCCTGCGCCGGTCCCATGCCATTGAGCGCCCACTGCTGAACGTGAGGGGCTATGACCCGCTCCAATTCCTGATAGCCCTGCCGGACGCGAGCAATTTCCTGCGTCTTGCGGGTGTAGTCCGCCATCATGTGGCGGGCGCGATCCAGATAAGCGTGCTGGAGTTCCGGGGGAAGTTCGCGGAAGAAAGCTTGCTCCTGCTGCGGCCAGTTTGCCGGCGGATCAATGGCTCCTACTGCGTCTTCGTCATCCTCCTCCTCCTCGTCCCCCTCGTCCTCCTCGTCCTCCTCGTCACCATCCTCATCATCGTCTTCGTCTTCCTCGCCGTCCTCCTCCTCATCGTCGGAATCGGCTAGGGCTTCTTCCTCATCGCCCTCTTCGTCCCCTTCGTAATCATCATCATCGTCCGGATCATCAACCGGAGGCATAAAATCGCTATCGTCATCCGCCATCACATCCACGTCTTCGGTGGCGTCATAAACATCGGGGTCAACAGACATTTTCTTCTCCTCGCGAGGTTGGGGTTACTCGTTTCCCGTCGCGTTACCGCGACAACAAAAAACCGCCCCAGAGGGCGGCTTTGAAAGAATGCTTTTAATGACTGGTGAGTGACCGGACTCCCGCGCCTACCCTCTGTACCCAAGTTGATCCATGACACGCTTGATGTCCGCAGACGGAGGCGGTGGCGGCTGGTAGGTCTGCTGCACTTTCTCGTTTCCGACCTCTACCAAGCCGCGCGAACGGAGAAACTCCCGATGCTGCCGGCGCCCGCCGATCACCTTGCCGTCAACAATGTTCCGGTAAGGCTGCATGTCGCCCATGACCTGAGTTGACTTGCCGTTTGCCTCATCCCGCCGGCGGTAGTGACCAAGGCAGACAGAAGGCCAAGGCTCTTCCATGTCGTGCCAGCCCTTGCACACGTCACAATGCCTTGAACGCGCCATCAGAACCTCTCTTGTGCGTCCAGCGCCATAATGAAGGAGATCACATCTTCCTCCTCGCGCTGCTCAATCCGTCTTACTTCTTCCAAGTAAGCGAGGAACGCTGCCCGCAACATGCGGGCGGTCTCCGCTTCACTTCTGAGCCTTTCTTCTTCACGCTGCCGCGCTTGGGTCTGTACCCCCGCCAGATTGCGGGACAAATCCAGTATCTGCCGGCGAATAACCTCAAGCCCGCCGAGTTCCGGCGCCTCGACCAGAACCTGCCTGGCAGGAACCGCAATGTCGAAGACCCGGACAAACTCTTGCGCCCTTGCTTTCAGGCTGCGCGCTGTCTTGCGCCGCCTTGATCTGGTTGGCTCTGTGGCCTCCCGCACCGCGCTTTCAATTGCTTTGCGCAACTCGCCGCGATACTGGCCGCGATACCAGTGAGCCCCGCCCCCGCCCGATGTGCCGCCGACAGGAACCGGCGCCGGACTTGGTCGCGCAACCTCCAGATCAGCCTCAAATCCGGAAGTTGCAAACGAGCCACTTGCCAATCCGATGGACAGCGTAACCACGCGGCCCGCATCCGATCCGGACACCGTAAAGACGGCAGCGTTCAGAGCCAGCGAATACTCAACCCCCGCCCCCGGCTGGAACGTCAGTTCTGCGTTTGAACCCGAAACGCTGAAGGAGCCAGCGTCCAAAGCAAGGGCACGTGAGACAGGCGGCTCTGCCGCGTCTCCAGACAAGGCAAAGGCACCCGCCTCGCCGGCAAAGACCCTGCCCACAGACACGCCCGCAGCGGTTCCAGCGAGAGACAAAGAAGCGGAGGCCGCTTCCATGTTTCGGCCGGACACAGTGTTAGCAACACTGCCGGTCAAATCAAATGCGGCTCCGCTTGCCGCAAACGCCCGCCCAACGCTGGTTGTCGCCGCAGAGCCTGCGACGCTTAACGCCGTTGAGGACAGAAGCAGCGTTCGCGCGCGCGGGAACAGGGCGCTTGCGCCCGTGACCGCAAAACTGCCGGCGTCACCAGCCAAAATCCTTGCGGCAAGTGTGCCCGCCACAGCGCCGGTAACGCTGAAAGAGCCCGCATCAAGCTGCAAACTATATTCAGACGGCGGCAAGCCAGAGATTGGCAATGCGCCGATTGCAGAACCGCCGGGAATAGCCATCCGTTACCTCGCCCTTGCTCGATTACGGATATCCCGAGGCTGAGACGGTGAACGAGCCAAGTGCCCGACCATTCTCAGTCACGGACACTGTTTCAAATTCGTCCGTGCTGAACAAAACCCTCCAGGCAACTGTTTGGCCTGAACTCAATGAGAACCCAGCCGAGTAAGCCACCCACGTTCCGCTGTTGATCCGATATTGCAGGGTGTTCACACCTGCGTAACTCGCCGCAATGGTCCTGGCCCCACCCGCTGACCAAGTGATGGTGCGGTCTTCATTGTTTTGGCTGAAAGTTGGCCAATTGGCAGACAGTGAACTCCACGCAGCACTCAGCACCGCTGCGTCCTCACCGCCAAAGCAGCCAATGACAGCAAGCAAGATGCTCACGTGACACCAGTTCCGCCAACAACCACCTCCGATGCACTGACAAAGAACAAGGTGGCGATGGCGCGCGCAGCGAGGGTTCGGTTTCCTGTCGTGGCGGTGCCAGCCAGGCGCATGGTGACGCCGCTTCCCTGTGTCAGCGTGCGGCTGCTTGCGCCAGCGTAAATCACGATGATGTCGCCGGCGCTAAAGACGCTGTTGTTGATGGTAATTCCACCGGTTGCCTGAATCGTCTTGTTGGCCGAGGCGCTTGTCAACGTCCCTGTGGTTTCGCTTGAGGCCTGCGGGCGGCTTTGAATGGTGCCGCCGTTGATCGTGGGGCTTGTCAGCGTCTTGTTTGAAAGCGTTTCAGTGCCTGAAATCGTTGCAAATGAGCTGGCTTGAATACCGTCTAAAGTATCTGCATCCAGTCCAGACCCTGTTCCGTCATTGCCCGCATGCCAGACTAAGTTCCACGCCGTGCTACCAGACGAATTTGTACACCTAAAATACAATTTGTTGCTATTAAAGAAGTCCGCAGCAAATTGCATGCTGTAATAATTTAGTTGGTTTGAATGCGTGCTGTTCAACAGGTGATACCAGTTATTCGTTGTCTCAGGCCAACCCTCGCCAGTGGTTGCACTTGACGTTTCAAAATAACCGGAATCTGTTCGTGTTGTTATGTCATCTTTTTGACTACAACCAAACCCAGACGATGACTGAATTAACCTTCCAGTTAAGGTATCGCCAGATTTCAGCACACCATCCGTTATGCCATATCCTGACAGAGTTGTTGGCGTGGATGTAATTGTGCTCCAAGCCTGGTTGTGGCTAGACGCCGCTGCACCAGACAGCCTTGCAAAATTGATGGTGTTCGTAGAGGCCGCATTTACAACCGTAATGATGTTGTCAGGCGTCAACGCCTCCGGAACGCCTGTGGACGCCGTGACCCGACCAATGACCCTGTTTTGGGCCAAGTCGGCCATGCGCGCCAAGGTGACGGCGCTGTTTGCTATCGTGGTGGCAAATGACCCGGTGCCGGATCCCGTCACGTTACCCGTTAGCGTGATCGTTTGATCCCCGCTATTGGTGCCGTTGAGCGTCGTGTCGCCATTCAGGGTAATGGTGCGGCTGGCGTCGCCTGTCGTGATGGTGAGGGTGCGGTCAGCGGTAATGTTTGAGCCAGGTGCAATTGTCAGGACATGCGAGGCGTTCGTGTCCTGCAGCTTCAGGCCCGTATTCGTGAACGTGTTGTTTCCCGTCCAGACATTGGCTTCCCGAATGCCACCAAACGCCCTGCTGGAGGCAGAAACGAACACATCCTTGGTGCCGGCGCTGAAATTCACGCCAGCGTCCGCATTGCTCGAGAAGATAACCGTATCAACGCGCAGCGTGTTGGTCGTTGTGTACGTACACCAACAAACCTGCCACTCATTGGCTGTCTGGTGAGCGATCACCACCGGGATGTTGGCGTCATTGACGGCAAAACGCGCGCTGAATGTCTGATATCCGCTAGGCGCCGTCCCGGACACTGTAAACGTAGCAGTCGCACCAAGAGCCGTCCCTGCCGTCGTGGACGTATCCCGGATGCGATCAAAGATTGTCATCAGGTCAACGTGAAAACAGAGGTGTTGAGGCCTGTTACGCTGAACGTGTCGCCATTGGCACCCGACAACGTCACGGACGAACCATAATCCCACCAGCCGATCAGCCGGTCACTCGCGTTGGTGTCATTGTAGGCGACGGCATAGCGCAAAGAGAAGCCAGAGCCACTCGCAGTCCATGTGGGAATGGCGCTTGTGGTCCTTACAGTCTCCGTGCCGCTTGAATTGCTGGAGATACTTGCGCCACCCGAATTTCCGCCTGTGGTGTAACCGTTGCCGCTTGACACTTCCACAGAACCGCCCGCAAGCGTGCCGGCATAGTTCTGGTCAGTCGCTGCCGGCGCCGTGGCGCTAGTATACAGGGCAACCTTGATCACGTTGCTGTTGAGGTTGTGATCCCCGCGAACCAGCCCCTGAACAAACAGATTGAACTTGTTAAACGACGCCATGGGTCAAAGCCTTTGCATTGATGACAAGTGGCTCGGCGTGCAGTCCGTGATGCCGCTGGACATCCGGATCCTTCGGTGCGCACCGGGCGTGGAATTTGTGCAGGTGTCGATTGATGCCGTCCTGCAGCAACGTGTAACTCTCGCGGCCAATTTCCTTGCCGCAGCCTTCGCAAAGCTGGCCCTCAACGTAGATATGCATCAAGCCTGGCTCGCCGTTGGGACATCCTGCGCAACAACCTGCTCCATCTGCCCCGTTTGATTGCGGATGATCGTGTAAACCCGATCCTTGGGCTTGCGCGGTGCGATGGGCGACATATCAGCCGGATCCGCCCCGATCTTGTCCAGGATCTCCTGGATACCATCAAACCCCTGCAGCCTTGACACAAGCGCAGCATATTCCGCCTGCATTTGCGCAAGCTTGATCTTGTTCTGCGCAAGCTCAACCTGCTCGCGCGACTGCTCCACGTCCGTTTTCTGAGGCGTTAGGCTTGACATGGCCGAAACAGCACTCTTCTGAACCTCGTTCTCGATCTGCAACTCTTTCAGCCTGATCGACGCATCCAGCTCCTGCCGGCGCTGCTCGTTCTCAAGACGGCGGAAGGTGATCTCCTCCTCCAGCCTCTGCATCTCGATGGCAAACCGGCGCTTGGCTTCCTGCGCACGTTCCTGCATTTCGGCAAACTTCAGCTGCATTTGGGTCTGTGAGGCACTCATTTCGCCTTGCAGCTTTTGCGTCTCCATCTGCAGTTTCTGCGCCTCCGCCTCGGCCTTTGGATCGCTGGGCGGCTGCATCTGAGCCTGCTGCTGGGCCTGTTCGGCCATGGAAATGGTTTCCTCAATCGCCGCTTCCAGCGTGCGGCCCGTTCGGAAACCACGCACGCCAAACTCAAGCATCTTCATCAAGAGCGGCGTCAATTGCGGAACCTGCTGACCAACCTGCGCCGCCTTCTCAAGGAACGGTGAGACAGCCGTCAGGAACTCAACGCGCGTTTCCTTCTCGCGCTGCTGGTCAGGCGCCACCGTCGCGTCCGTCTCAATGTCAACCCGGAAGGTGCGCAGTCGATCCGAGCGGATCAGAGATATTGCCTGAGACAGCTTTGCATCGCGGGCTTGGACCAGTTGCTCACGCTGCATCATGGAGTTCGGGTCTTGCGCATTGGCGTCCGGCACGCGGAATTCATCCGTTTCCGTGATGCCGCTCATTTCGATCAGGGCTTCGGGCGCGTAATGCTCGGCCTGGATTTCCGCCATGATCCGCAGCGTGTCGCGCGAAAACCGCGCCATCTCCGCTTGCCGATCCTGCAACCGCAAGTTTCCAAAATTTGCCTTGATCTGCTGCGCTGTTGCCGTCTCGCTCGGACTGGTTGCCCCGCGGATGATGTCTGAGATCCCCGTGACCTCATACAGATCCTGTTTCAATTGCGTGCGCGCCTGAAACAGGCCATTCAGCACGATCTGAATCTGCTCGATGGGAAACCAGTCAATGTTGGTTTTCAGGCCACCCGACTGGGCAAAGGCCATCCAGTTCTCAACGGGCACCATCTCGTTTTCGTCTGCCTCGCTGAGGAGGCGAGACAAATCCGAGGCTTCGGCGTTGTACATGCCGACCACGCGCAAGGCCTTGATAAGCAACCGGATGCGGTCGGTGATCTGGTCGATCTGCTGCGCTTGGTCCTGATAGAGTGCATAATCCGGAACAGGAATAAGGCTGTCCGTTGTAACGGTTCCAAACAGCGGCCTTGGAAAAGGGAAGAACCCTGTGAGCTTCAGCGGGTCGGATTGCCTCTTGATGGGGGCATCCTCAAATCCGTCCGAAACCCACACGACCTCCCGCCGGCTTTTGTCCCATATTTCCCAGATCTCAGCGCAATCGGCCTTTTTCTTTTCGTCGGAAGAATATTCGTCCGCTTGCTTGCCGTTATAGGTCTTGTTCAACTTGATCTTGCGTCCAAGCTGCTCGCCGAAGGTTTTCACCAATTGCGGGCGCTTCATCAGAACGCGTTTGGCAGCCCATGTGACCTTGGTCCAGTCATTGACGGGCTCGTGCAGGAAGTCAGACCACACGACGTGATCCAGCGCCAGCCCGTAGGCAAGAATCTGCTCCTCCGGATCGGTCTCGTAATAGAAACCCTCCTCGTCCTGCTTGACCAGGGACGGATCAATGGGCTCGCCACCCCTTGCCGGGCGAAACACCTGGCCCTGTTCATCCGTAACTTCCGCCGCCACTGGCTCGCGCAGGGGAACCTTGGCAATCTCAGGCGCAAAGCGCACCCAATCCACACCCCGGCCACACAGCAAATAGTCATCCCGCACGCGCCGCATGACGTAATCGAAATCCGTCAACTCTTGCGCCGTGCGCAGGTTGCGCTCAAGGATCATCGCTGCGGTCCGGCTGACACGGTCGCGATCCAGAAACCGCCGGGACACGTTGGGGTTGGGCGTCTGGCTGTAAAGCGCCGGCTGCAGGGTCTGGATGTTGGACCAAAGAATGTTCAGCTTGTGGCTTTGTTTGGCCTCGTCAAACGCGTCCGTCCGCTTGCGGTCATCCTTGTAGATTTTCAGGATGCGCTTGCATCGATCCATGTACTCGCGAAAGACCTTCTTGGCCGCCTCAATCTCGTCCATCCAACGCTTGTAGATGGCGCGATCCTGCTCCGCCTGCCGCTTTGGATCAACAACAGGCAGCACGGCTACCTCCAGACAACGGTAAGGTCTTCGGCCGCACTGGTGACGATGGTCAGGCCCGTATTGAACGCCACCTGATACTCGTAGGTCTGCTGGTTATCGAGCAGGGTTGCGGGGTTGGTAATGGTTCCAATCTTGGTGCCGCTGCCGGCCGTGTTGTCGTAGATCGTGACAACGCCATTGGCGAGCTTCTTGTTGTTGACGATCCGCACCAATGTCCCGCTGCCGGATTTCACCGTCGTGGTCGTGGCCGTCGTGATGTTGGTGTAAAAGAAACTGTCCGCAGCAATGCCGCCGGAGATCGTGCTGACTTGAGGCATGTTCTAGTTACCGCCGTCTATTGTAGGAGGGGTCATACATTGGGTTTCCAACCACATCCGCCCAATTACCTTGCCGCTGGCGCCGCTCCCACGTCGGTCGCGTGGCCTCCGATACTCCAATCAGCGCCAGGCTTGAGCCGATGCCGGCACCTGATTTCTTGAGGGATTTCTTGAATTCCGCGTCAGATTGTGCCGTCTTCTTCGCTCTCAATGCTTTCCGCGCGTGCTTGATCCCGCCGTGGGCACCGTAACCCGCCGCAGCCAGCGCAGCATATCGGGCCGCATCCGAGATGACAGGATTGCCCTGCGGATCAGTCACCCATCGCGCGCCACTGCGCGCCGCGTCGCGCGCCGCAAGGACGGTCTCCAGCGTGCCACGCACACTGTCGGGATCGGTTCCAGCCTTGCCGACTGCGTAGCCACCCAACGCACCAGCGCCCGTGCCGATGTTTGCCGCCCTGTCCGCCTTTAGCTCTTGGGCCGTCTTCCCGCCGCCCTTCTTCTTGGACTTTCTGACCTTGCCCGCCTTGCCGGCAAGACGCCTGCCAATGATACGCCCACCAGCACCCCCCGCCGCCGCGACGGCATAAGGCAGGTAATCCTCCAGATCGTCCTCATCCTCTTCATAACGGTAACGCGACATTCGAACCTCAATTCTGTGGTGTTGCGGCAGCGGCTGTCAGGAATAGTTGTCCATACTGATCGGTAGGTGAACTCCCGCGCTTCACGCCGCCGCAATTCCGCCCCAATTGGGAACTTGTGTCTGCCCCTCTACGCACGAAAGGAACCAGCACATGAGACTTGTTATTGCAGGATTTGTAGTTGCCGCCCTCGCGTCCACGACCGCCATGGCAGCCGTTGCCTTCCTGAAGCACCACTACGTGTCAGGCATGAACCGCATTTGCGTCTATGACCATCTCGGCAGCCAGTACGTCACAACCATTCCGGCTGCTCAGATCTGCCCCGTATCCATCAGGGTGCCTCAATAAAACACGCGGAGCAGGCTATTTGCGGCGCCCCGCGCGGCGTGCCTGCTCCTCTTCCCGCAACTCCATGACGCGCCCGCCCGTATAGGCACCGGCCCCCGCACCACCCGCAGAGACAGCATCGCGACCAACATCAACCGCCCGACGCGCCAGACTGCGCCTTGAAAGATCTTCAAGGTAGACTTCAACAACCTCGCCCGCCTCGTTGCGCACAACCCTTGTAACCTTGAATTTGCTGTCAGGCAGGGTCACGACCTCATCCCACCCAAAGCCACTGCGACCCATGCCGCCAACATCGCGCGCGTTGTCGGTCTTGATGTAAATGAAGGGACCGCGCTTCGGCGCAGGCGCCCCAAACGTGTCGTTTTCCTTGAACCGCCCGGCTGCAGATTGCTCTGAGATGGGCCCATACTTGTCTGCGCTCATGGCCTTGCCAGGCTCATAGACATCCCCCTCCTTCAACGCGTTGAGGCGCGTGATTTCGGTCGGATGGTCGGGCCGCACCCCGCGCCGGATCGTGCCGCGATACGAGGGGAACCGGTTGAGGCTGCGCTGGAACTCGGCCGGGTTGTTGTGCATCTCCTTGGCACCGCGGAACTGGTTCCCGTGGCTCATGTAGTTCTGCACGTTGCGCAACGCGTCCGGATGGCGATACCGCAAATAACCGCCCTCAATCACCCGCCCCAGCCCGCGCGCCGCGCCATATCCTGCCAGCCCGCCAAGCCCGGTTGCGATCAAGGTGTCAACCAGCCGCCGGCGAGGCGGCTCCGGTTGCGGCTGTGGCTGTGGCTGCAACGGATCAACGGGTTGTTGCGACATGATGCACTAAATCCTCGCCCCGCGGCTGCGGTCGCGGTTTTTCCAAAGCTGGTCAATGGTCATGCTTTCAAGACCCTTGATCGGCTCGTCACCCTTTGGAATTGGCTTGGTCCACGGTCTCGAGGCGCACGCGTAGCGCAGGCAATCAACAGCGTGATCTTCGCTGTTGGTGTCCAGATCCTCCACCCTTGCAGCATCGTGCTGAACCAAGGGCAATGTGCGGATTGTGTCGCGGCACGTGTCGAAGAACACGATCATCGGCCTGTCAGGGGCTTCCCCATCCAGCCTGTGGCGGACAAGATCCCAGCCCGCTATGTGGCCCAACGCCCCGATCCGCTTGTTGTCCGCCGGCCGGAACGAAATTTCATGAGGCTTGTATCTCAGCCGCTCCGCAATGGACGGACCGCCGTCCTGCGCGAAGGCTGCCGGATCCAGCACACCGTAGTCAATCTTGGGGTCTAGTGCTTCACGCTCAGAAATTCCACGAGCAACAACTTCAGCGTTGAGCTTGAGACCGACGTTTGGACTGCTAGCACCGTACCATTCTCGATATTGCACAAGTCCACCACGAGGCAGCGTTCTCCCGTCTCCAAGCGGATGGTCGTCTCCAGCAACAGCGTACCATCCGACACAGAAAGGCGCGGCGCTTCCCCAGTCCATGGCACGGAACCTTGTCCAGGTGGCGGGGATTTGGAACGGTCTGACAACGTGCCTCGCCATGCTGAAATTGTCGAAAAACGCGCCCTCAATGACCGCCCAGTCACCCTCAAGCCAGGCGCGCACCAACTCCTTGGAGCCAGTTAGTTTCAGTCGATCCACGTAGCCTGGATCGCTCTTTAGAAGAATTTTGTTATCGGCGACTCTGGCCGGAATGAAAACGCGTTGCTTGCGGCCGCTCTCGTCCTCAAGAGCAGAATATCCACCAGGCGCCCCATCAATGTATCTATGCTTTACCCAATGGTGGCCTGGCCCGCCTGGGTTTGCCGTTGCTCGAAAGCCTACCCTGACCCCGTAAGCACTTCGCAGCGTAGCCTTCATTTTGTCCGGCGCTTTTGGACTAGGCCAGTTCGAAAGTTCTTCGAGATACACCCGGGAAAATTGCTGCCCCTGATATTTCTCTGCGTCCCTATCATCTTCAAGCGGGCGGAACCTCAAGATCGCACCACTTGGAGCGGTCCACTGACGCTCCATTTTGTGAAACGACCAACCTAAAGGACCGAAAACATCGTGGCTGCGGTCGATTAGAGAGTCCGCTTGCGGCATCTCTCGTCTCATAAAAACGCCGCGCGCGTGTTTTCCGTATTGTTTCTCATGTATAGCAAACTCGCCGAGGCATGCATCGGTCTTTCCACCACCTCGGGCTCCGCCAAACAAAACGTCAAAGAATTTGCATTTTACAAACGCTTGCTGCGGGCCACGCTGCGGCCTCCAGACAACAACGGCGGCTTCATCTCTTGCCATTGCCAAATTCTGCTAACCAAGAGGAATCCTCTTCCTCGTCTGTTGGCTTTGCCTCCGGTTCAGGTTCGTCGCTCACAGTTGCGTTTATGTTTTCAACGGTGATCTTGTCGCGCCACCCCGCACGGACTTTTAGCCAAAAAATTGCCGCTGCCACGTTGTTACCGGCCGTGGCCTGATTAAATAGGCTTTGAGCTACGCGTGCATTGGCGTGAACGAACGCGGTGTCTAGCTCCCTCCGGTAATGCTTGCGCAACGTCTTAGGATCAATGTCCAAAACACGCGCTATATCAACCTCTGGAATACCGTAGCCAGACATGGCTTCAACGGTCTTGCGCTGCTCTTCTGTTGGATTGTGGGGCGGGTTCACTGCACGCGCTCCCGCTCAACTGTCTTGAAGGCCTTGTCTGTACCCTCAAGCGTTGCGTCCAACCCCGTGAAGGCCTCCCACCTGCGAACTGCAATGTCCACATAAGCAGGGTTTAATTCTATGGCATGGCAGGACCGGCCCGTCATCTCGGCGGCTATGATAGTCGTGCCGCTTCCGCTGAATGGCTCGTATACCGCCTGGCCGGGGCTGCTGTTGTTTTCTATGGGGCGCTTCATGCACTCGATAGGCTTCTGAGTGCTGTGGCCTGTCTCGCTCTTGCGGGGCTTGTCGATCTGCCAGAGCGTGGTTTGCTTGCGGTCGCCTACGTAGTGGCCAACGGCGCCCTTGCGGACTGCGTACCAGCAAGGCTCGTGCTGAGGGTGATAGTCACCCCTGCTTATGACCAACTGCGACTTAGCCCAGACGATTTGAGCCCTAATTTCATACTCGGTTTGCTCTAGGCTTTCGGCGACAACGTGGGCCTTATTACCAGCGTGCCAAACGTAGGCAACATCGCCGGGGAACAGCGCCCAAGCCTCACGCCAATCTGCGCGGTTGTCGTTCTCGACTTTCCCTATGGCGCGAGCGCCATAGGGCTTTCCGTTCGCCCTATCCGCCTCGTTGCGCCAGTTGGCATCGTACTCCACCCCATAAGGCGGGTCCGTGACCATCAGGTGCGGAGATACGCCATTCAGCGCCTTGGCTACGTCGTCAGCCTTCGTGCTGTCGCCGCAGACAATTCGGTGCTTGCCCAGCAGCCAGACCTCGCCAAGTTCAGTTACAACCTTTTCCTGCTCAGACGGCGCGTCGTCCGGGTCTGTAAGGCCAGCGTTTGTCTTGGCAAGAACCTTCCCGATTTCCTCTGGGCTGAACCCTGTAAGCCCTAAATCAAAGTTTAGCGCCTGTAATTCCTCGAATTCCACACCCAGCATCTGGAAGTCCCAGCCGGCATTCAAGGCCAGTTTGTTATCGGCGATGATGTACGCCCGCTTCTGCGCTTCGGTCAGGGCTGACAGTTCAACAGTAGGAACATAGGACAGGCCTAGCTTGCGCGCTGCGAGTACACGCCCGTGCCCCGCGATGATTCCGTTCTTGCCGTCCGTAATAACCGGATTTGTAAAACCAAACTCCCGGATACTTGCCGCGATCTGTGCCACCTGCTCATCGCTATGCGTCCTGGCATTGCGAGCGTAAGGTATTAAATCCGAGACTTTTGCTATTTTGTAGGGAGGGAAGTTGCTCATTGTCACCTGCCACGGGCTTGCACGCTAAGGTGTGCCTATGGGATTGCTGGCTCAAAAGAAAACGCCCCAGCCGTTGGCGCGGTGAGGCGTGTATTTGTCGATATTTGCTTACTTGGGGCTTCGACGTGCCGCCGATCACCGCCAGTGACACGACGGGCACGATACAGGTTTCATTCCATAGTGTTTTTTAACATTCAACGCCTGATGTGTTAAATTTTGCGGCGGCCTCACTTGATCAGCCCGTAATGCTTGCCGAGCGCCTCGCAGCAGCGGACCAGCAAAGTCAACGCCTCATTGGGCGTGCCCATGCCGGTTGACAGGAAATAGGGGCCGGCCATTTTCCCATCCACCGCCACGGCCTCTATCAAGGCAACAGCGCGCGCGTGAGTTTTTGCTAGCAGGTTGATAGCATGATCGCGCCGTGCCTGCGCCGCGATCCTCACGTCGCTCAGTTCTGTTTTGCCGCCTGCAACGCGCTGATCGTAATTGCCAATGCAGGGGGGGAATATTCCGGCCATGAAAGCATCGTCACGATAGCGCACCAACGCGTCCGCCTGTTGTTGCGACAGGTAATGCCGGCGCGTGTACCACGCGATGTTGTCCTCCATCCTAATCCGCTTGCTTGCGCGATTGTTAGGATCCAGCTGGTCGATGGTCCACGTACCTTGCCGGCGCAATTCGGGTGTGCCGAAATCGCTCTCCTCCGCCTTGGTCGGTTTTGCCTTGCTGCGGCTCATTGCAGGATTCAGCCCTCGCCGTTTTTACGTGGCATGTCACGAACCAACGGTGGGAAAATCTTCATCCAGACTTCGCCACGTCAACACTTTGCAAACTCTTCCCTCATGCCAGAAGTTGAACGCCTTGATGAGGAGTGCGGCCACGTCTACCGCGTCCAAAGGGCGACCGTCAGCAGACCTAATGCACCTGTTCCTGAAGGCAAGGATCGGGCTGTCAGCAAGCAAGCCAATGCCAGAGGACACCTTCGTAAAAAACTCTTGCGGCTCACTCTCACCCATGCGCTGCCGGATCTGGTACACACCGCAAGCCAAGCCAGCAATGCTTCCAGCCTTCCCGATGTTGCGGGATATATCCTTGGCTATTTTCACACACTCCACCAAGTCTGGGCACTTTTGGGCGTAACTTAGAATCTCATGCTTTGAGGCGTTCACACTGCGAATAGTCTTGTACCCGCTCTCGACGGCCATAAGCGTCCTTACCGCTGAAGCCAGAGTGGTCCCGTTCGTGTAACCGGCAATCTCGAATATGCTGCCTGCCGTCCTTCCACGGCCCACGTCGATGCGGTCAAACGCTTCCGTGGCAACGCCAAACGCAAAATCGAATTTCACCGTGACCCCGGATGCCCTCACGGCCATGAGCCGGTGCTGTCCGTCCAACAGGCGCCCTGACCTGTCCAGCTTGATGGTGTCGCCAGTTTCCACCCATTCACCAACCGACATTGAGTTGGCCAGGACTTCAACGTGCCGTGAATTTAAGTTTCGGTTGCCGTCGTTGTTGTCCAGCACAACTCCAGCGTCTTCTGGCGTCACCAAAACCGACGGGATAATTACACGCTGATTTTTTGCTAAATTGATTTGCTTGCTGAGCCAATTTTTGAAGTTGTGCTCTTTGATGTCCACAATTGACATTGCGTTCTCCGTTGTTTGCCCGGAAGCCATCCGGGTTCCAATTATTTCAAACTGGTCTCAGGTTGTCGGGCTACAGTTCAGCCCTCGCCGTTTTCAGAATGGCCCTCAGATTCGATTAGAGAGTCACTGGCGGGCGAAAGCGCCCTGACCCTTCCCACCCTACCCCGGCGCTGCCTTTGCCCGCCCGCGGGCTTCTGTGAGTCAGCGCGGCCCATCGTAGCAATGGCATGAAGGTTGGCGGCCTTCTGGTAGGGGGTTTTGGTGTGGTCTTGAACGATCTCGAGAAACACATCGAAGTTGACTTGGTTGGTCATGGTTTGCCCTCGTCTCAACCCGGCGTCCGGCCGGTGCGGTTCTGGTAGTCCACCAGATATTGCCGATATTCGGGGTCGTGAAAGACGGCGGCCAGATCGCGCGCGCCGGAACCCGCTGCGTAACGCTCCATGATCCGGCGCACGGTGGCCCAGCCCTGCAGATCGGCCTCCCGCTCCACGCGCGTCTTGCGGGCAGGCAAAAACACCTGGCCGACATTTTGCGGAACAACCCAACCCTGCGCCTCGTTCGCGTAACAAACTTTCCGGCCCATGCCGTCCTTGGTCGCAACCATCGCGCCCTCTGCCGCCCGGATCAGATTTTCAACGCGCTCCCACTCGCGGTGTTCGCTCGCCGCGCCCGTCGCCTCTTCCAGCATGGCCTGCCAGCCGATCACCTGCTGCATCGTTGCAATCAGGCGCGCGATCATCACCCGGTCACCCGGCTGCTGCCGGCGGTAGCAGTCCAGCAAGCCTTGGTCCTCAAGCCAGCCCTCAACCAGCTTGTGATTGATCTTGCCGCCTTGCTGCTCTGGAACCTGCTCCCGCTCACCGCGCATCCGGCGCAACGTCTCAATGCTGATGCGCTTGCCGTTGTGTCCCCGCTTCAGGCGGTCGATGATCTCCGAGCGGTCTTCACGATCCCACCGATCAATCTCCTCCGCCAGCAGCGCACGCCACTTGTCCGCCGGCTGGAATGATTTGGGCCAAAGGGTCAACACCGTCGCCACAGCCTCAAGCGTGTCCATTGCCAGCCCTCCGGAATTTCTGCTCCTCGACCTTCACAAAATTGCGCGGCTCCATGAGCCAATCGAAATCAATCCGCCAGCCGCGATCATTGCGGCCTAGCAGGAAGGGTTGATCCGGAACCTTCTCGATGGTGGTGATCAGATTGGTCAGGCCAACCTCCTTGGCCCGCGCCAGGATCTTCTGCCGGCGCGCACGGGTCATCCGCTGGATGGTGGGCAGCCCATGCTCCTCAGCCATCCCGTTCCAGCTGTTGCCCACAAGACCCGCCTCATCGGCGCCGAGCCCGTAGGGGTTGTCTCCCTCGTCTAAGCCCTTATCGACCCCATCTTGGTCTTCAGGGAGGGGGGGAACTTGTTCCCCAATGCCAATAAGCTTATTGGCACTATTCTCTTTCTCTTCTCTGTCTCTGTCTCTGTCTCTAGGCAAGCATTTGGCTAGACTGTCGCTAGCAACTTGCTCCAAATCCTGATCACAAACAAAAAATCCAGCCAATATCAAAGGCTTAACGGCAGCAATAAAATCAGGCTCTGACATCCTGAGCCGAAACGCCAACTTTGCAGACGGTGCGTCTATTTTACCATCCGGATATTCGCTAGCTAGCAGCCAGAGCATGGGCGCTAGCGCCTTGCTAGCAATTGGCAAGCTGTGGAATTCAAAATCGTCCAGCAGGTGCTTGTGCAGTTTGATCCACACGGGCCGACGCTCCTTGTAGTGCTGAAACTCACTCCAGTTCCTCGGTGCTATGATCATCACCCCTTTCCCCCTTGCCTGCGCGTGAGTGAATACCCAATGTTGCGGTGACACCGCAGATCCCAGCCGCGCAACTTGCGGCGCAGTTGATAGATGTGCACCCGGAGGCAGCCGGGGTGGCGATAGCGCCGGTTTTCCGTCCCGTACATGGCATCCCACAGGGCGGCCTGAGTCACGATCCCGCCAGCCGCGCTGATCAGCAACCACCACAGCGCACGCTGCTTCTGCGTCAGGGCCGCATCGCTCCACACGTTGTCCATCAGCCCCTCCTTGCGACGCGATACACCCGCGTCATCCGCCCGTGGCTTTTGGGGCCGCGCATGTTGCGGAACCGCTCCGTGGGGGCCAGCAATCCCTGCCGGATCGCGGTCATGGTCAGCGCACCCCAGGCATTGTGATGGTGCGGACGGATACCGCGCCCCTCAAGCTCCGCCCTCAGTTCCTCACCGGTCACCTCATCGGCGCTGATGGTCTGAATGGCCTGCAAGCCGTGCTCAATGAAATCTCCAGATCGTTCACCGACGTGATCAAGCGCCTTGTCACGCTCGGCTAGTGCTGTCAGCAGGCAAAGTTGAACATCCATCTCACAGCTCCCTGATTTTCACTGCGTGGAACGCCTCCATCAGACGCTTTTTCAGTTTGTAGGCTTCCGTTCTGAAACCCTTGGAGTCCGCCACCACCTGGCTTCCATCCTGGTCGAACACGAAATCGGCGACGTAATCGCAGATCCGCACGCCTGCGTGTTCGATGGGAAACCTCACCTGCCGGCGCAAATTCGTGATCTCGCCGGCCTTCTGCATCAGCTTGAGAACCAGCCAATGGCCGTGCTCACGCTTGCTGTCGAACACACCATCCTCAGTCTTGACCTTGACGTTGCGGTACTTGGATGGGGTGGCTCGCGCGGCTTGTACTGGGGGCTGACCGCGCGAGCCGATTGCACCGCCTTTGCTGGGGAAGCGGCGGCGCAAACTCATTTCTTGTCTTCCATGTCCGCCAAGATGGGCTGGGGCGTGACAGGTGCCGGCGTGACCGCTGCCACCCGGACATGCGCAATGATCTTGTCAATCAAGATGTCCCGCTTGGTCAGGCAGCCCTTGCCCGCCAGCGGGTCGCTGTCCACCTGCACAAACATTTGCTGCAACGTCTCGCGCGTGAAATTCGGTATTGCTGGCATTGTGGGCTCCTTGATTTTGACCGGGCTAAAATCCCACCATTGGCGGCTTGCCACCGGTCGGTCACTACCGGCGCCGCTTGTCACTGTTTTTTGGTTATTTTGATTTGACGCAAAGATTTTAAGGCCGCTCATGGGATGCTCCCTCTGCGCTTGCGCAGGTGACGCTCGCGAGGAAAAAAGTCTGACAGCGACAACTCGATGTTGTTCTTCTTCGCTGCTTCGATCAGCGCAGGAATGCGATGTGCCGGGATCGTGCCGCGCGCCCGCCAGCCTTGCGGCACGCTGGGGTATTTCAACCCGCACACACGGGTCATCGCGCTCAAGCCGCCGAACCGGTCAATGATTTGGTTAACGTCCATGCGTATGATTTACGCGAAACGCGTAAGGCGGTCAACGTGGAATTCGTAACCCTTGCGCGCGATGATGCGGCATGAGCCAAAGGAATCGCGTTTCCCAGCATCTGACCCAATTGCGCGCCCGCGCCGGGCTGACCATGGCCGAGACGGCGCGCTTGATGGGCAAGCGGGGGCCAAGCAGCATTCAACGGTATTTCAACAACTACGACGATGAGCTGCTGGACGTGCGGATTGCCCACGAATTTCTGGAAGCCTTCAGGGGTCGTGGTCAGCCACCCATAACCGACGCCGACGTGCTAGGGTTGTGTGGCGTTGGCCCGGCATCCATTCCGGAGCCGTCAGGCGTGCCAGCCGCCATTGTCGCTGCACCTGATTTCAGCCAGATGCCTTTGGATGTGCCTGTGCTGGGAACGGCGGTCGGTGGCAGTTCCGGCGACTTCACCTTTAACAACGGGGTCGTGGACTACGTGCGCCGACCACCCGGCATAGCGCGCAACCGCAGCGTGTTTTGCGTTTTCCTGCGCGGCGACAGCATGGCGCCCCGGCTTGAGTCCGGGGATCTTCTGTACTGCAACCCCTCGCGCCCCGCCAGGCCAGGCGATGATGTGCTGGTTGAACTGCACCCGAGCGCGCCAGGCGAGGCTGGCGCGGCTTACGTCAAGCGGCTGGACGCGCAGACCCCGACCAAGCTGATCTTGAGGCAATACAACCCGCCGAAGCGCATCGAGATTCCCCTCGCCAGAATCTTGCGCGTTTGCCCCATTCTGCGAACGCAGGAATTGCTGGGCCTTTAAGCCCCTCCCCCATCCTACCACAGCACACTTCATTTTTAGAGGCGCCGAAATTCGAATTAAGCCCTTCTGAATGAAGGCAAAAGCGTCATTGCGCGTTTTTCTACGTTTTCTGCGTTGACACTTTACGCGTTTTGCGTAAAGTCACGTCATCAACGCGGAGGCACTCAATGACCATCAACTTCCACTCCCTGCAGCGCGATATCGAGCAACTCGAGCAAGCGGCGAAAGAGTTTGACGATCTCAAGACGCGCATTAACGCGATCAAATTTTCAACCGAGGCTGGCCGGAAGGTGCAGCAGGATCTGCTCACAAACATAAACGATTGCCTGCACGATGTATCCCTTGCGTGGCTGATTGAGCAGTCGCTGAACGCGAGCGCAGAAATGGAGGTTTGGTGATGGACCTCCAAGATCTTTCACTCTCAGAGCGCGCTGAATATGCCGCGCTCTCCATTCTCCGCGATGCGGAGGAGTTGGCGGCGTTGATCCGTCACAACCCGTGCGTGGATTTCAAGCCGGCCATTGAGGCCCTGAACAACTTGGCGGGCGTGGTTGCACCGCTGTCCGAAACCCGCGCCAAGCAGGGTGCGACGTATCGGGAAATATTCTTGTGCGTGGCTCTGCTCGCCGCATGGCGCCACGCAGAATTCTTCCACGGGCCCGGCATGACGCGCGAGCAGTGGCTAGCCACGGCCGATGGTGACTGGGCGGAGTTTTCATTTCAGCAAAGGTGGCCGGCATGAGCGAAGTGGCATCTCAAATCGCAGTTGCGCTGTCGTTGTTGGTACTCGCCGCGGTGTGCGGCTACGTGAAGGGTGCAGCCGATATGGCAACAAAGCAGGCCCGCCAGCAGCCCGACATTCAATTCGTGGTGATCAGGGGGGCTCAGGAATGATGCGCAGCCATAACTTGGACGCGGTGCGCGGCTCGATCAGCGCTTTTGCGCGCGGGACAATGAGCGCAGCCCAACTGCAGGACGTGCTGCTGAAAGCGGGCTGGCAGCAATCCAGCATCACGCGCCTTCTGCAATCTGCAGAAAAAAACCTGAAACTGGAGGGCTGAGGATGGGTGACGTGATCAGCATTACGGCACATCGGCCTGCAATGAAAGTGCAGGTCAACATCACATCAGAGGTGGAGGTCAGGGCTTCGATCCGGGCCAATTTGGCGGCGGTGATCGGGCTCATGCATCGCGCTGATCTGACCGACGACGATTGCGAGCGCGCATTGGAGTTGATCAACAAAGCCTGGGGCGAGGCTGCGGCCATTCTGATCAGCAGGATAGACCCATGAAGCGCCCAGCAATCACCGCAAAGCTCAAGCTGGCCGTCATTGCAAAAACGGCACGCATACCGTGCGCCCACTGTCTCCAGATCTTCTCGCTGGATCAGTTGCAATTTGACCATCACTTGGCCCTGATCGACGGCGGCACGCACGACGCAGAAAATCTGCGACCGTTGTGTGTCTCTTGCCACCGGCCAAAAAGCAGCAACGAACACCGCGCCAACAGTAAGGCCAAGCGCCTGGCCTTGGCACGGCTGCATCACGCAGCTGTGCTGAGGGGGGAGCGCATACGGGAGCCGGGCGCCATCCGATCCCGCCCGTTTGATAACCGCTGGACCCGAAAGCTAAACGGAAGGGTGGTGCGCAATGCCGACGCCTAAAGCCGGCTATTTCATTGGTGGGGTCAAAGTCCCGAGCGTCACCACGGTCCTGTCTCGTTTCAAGGAATCCGGCGGCCTGATCCATTGGGCGTGGAAGTTGGGCATGGAAGGCAAGGACTACAAGCAGATCCGTGATGCTGCGGCGGACGCCGGCACGCTCGCGCACGACATGATCGACGCACATATCAAGGGGGGGCAGGTTACGCTTGAGGGTGAAAGCGATCTGTTCAAGCAGGCTTCAAGCGCCTTTGAGGCTTACAAGGCGTGGGAGCGGTCAACCGGGATCCAGATTGAGTGGACAGAGCGCCGTCTGATTTCCACTGAGCACAAGTTTGGCGGCACGCCGGATGCCTTTGGCCGGCTGGATAACAAGCCAATTCTATTGGACTGGAAAACCAGCAACAGCGTGTATTCGGACTATCTCCTGCAGTTGGCGGCCTACGCGCTGCTCATTGAGGAGAATTATGGGATCCAGGTGCAGGGCTATTACCTCTGCCGGTTCTCGAAGGAAAACGGAGATTTCTCCGTCCACCATTACCCGGACCTGACAGACGCGCGGCGCATGTTCCTGCTGCTGCGCGAGGCCTACGAACTCGACAAGCTTTTGCGCAAGCGTGCGGCTTAAAGGAGAGAGAGAAATGGAAATCCAGATTGCAAAGATTTATCCGCCAAAACAGTCCGGCTGGTCCGCCAGCATCAAGGACAACCTCGGGAATTATTTCGGGGTGAAGGAGGCGTTGGTCTCCAACTTGTCCGAGGGGCAGACCATCAGTGCGGACGTGGTAACGAAGGACAAGGGGGGAAAGACGTTCCGGGACATCGTGAAGATCCACGGGATGAATGGTGGTGGGTCTGCTGCCCCCTCCCCTCAGACATCAGCGCCGGCAACTGCCCGATACGGCGCACAAGATGATGCGACGGCGGAGCGGATCTTTGTCTGCGGTGTGGTCAATTCGGTTGCTCCCAAGATTTACGAGAAGATGGGCACGATCAATTCAGAGCAACTGGGTGCGCTCGTTCAGGTCGCGCGCGCCACTTGGGCTGCCACGTTGGGAAATAAGGGTGGCGCATGAGTGAAGACCCGATCCGCTTCCGCTTGGACTATCCTGGCGCAACAAACAGCAAGCCGCAGAGTGAGGTCTACCGGGAAGCCTATGAGGCGTGGATTGCGGCTGATGCAAAGGCTCGAATGTTGGAGGAGTGCAAAAGCGTGACCTTTGCCCAGCACGTCACTGGCTTGCGCTCTGAATTTCCCGGCTTGAGCGTTGCGATGGCTGAAACAAAGATCAAGGCGTCCGATGTGTGGGAGCAATACATCCGGAAAATGGTTGACGCGCGCACGGATGCTAATCGCGCCCGCGTCGCGCTTGAAGTAGCGCGGATGAAGCACTGGGAGCAAGCGCAGGACAGGGCTGACCATAGGTACGAGGCCCGGATGTCATGACCGACGAACCGCCCACCCCCGAAGAATACGACAAGCTGTTTTTCTTGGTGGTGCGGACACTGCTGGACATCCTGCACGGGCCTGAAGCGGAAAAGATGAAGGACGATGAAGAATGACCTTGCACACAGGCTCCGGCTCCCTGCCCCACCACGTTTATTGTCTAGTCGAAAGGGTGCATGTGCGGAAGGCTGGCGAAGGCTTCGAGCCGTGTGTGTGGTTTGGCCTGCGGTCGTACCCATCCCGCGCCTG
>JACCDP010472863.1_pt1 | contig 49351 bp, 56 predicted proteins | sample 7445841 | NCBI WGS metagenome assembly JACCDP01 (sample SAMN15323441, study PRJNA562643) | freshwater metagenome | isolation source: river surface water | place: USA:Blue River Watershed | collected 2017-08-17
AGTGGACGCAACACCAAACACCGTCACATAGGGTCCCCCGGAATACAACTGAGTTTGTTCTGCCAAAGCCAGCCTGTCCATGTACACTTCGGAAAGATTGGCTGTGGTACAGCCAATCCTGAGAAACACTTGGGAGGGCATCTTGGTTCCCGTGACAAAGTTGCCGGTGTACACGGTTTCCGTGCTGGTAAGGCTGTTGAGTGCCACCGAGAAGGAACACGCCTGGTTGCTGTCGCTGACCAGAAGATTCCCACCGGAATCCACCAGATCGAGGTACAGGAAGGCGTTGGCTTTCGTGAGTCCAACAGGTGCCCATGCGCGGAAATGGAAGGCGTAGGAATTTCGTGCCGAGATGGAAGAGGTGATCTCCTGTGTTATTCGCACATCCTCGGTGGAATTTCCAACAATTTTTAAACCGCTGGTGGTGGAAACGACATGGGTGCCCATAGTACCAAAATTTGATACTACGCTCCACCCTTCCGGCCCTTTGTCCGAAGTGGCGGTGGTGAACATTCCGTTTTCAATGGAATTTCCACTGCTCTGCGAGGCAGTGACATCGACCCGAGCCGTGGTTCCCGTTGCACCCGATCCGCTTGGGTAATCGTAATTGTACACACTGGAAGCCTGGTCCTTCGCAATAATGGTGAATATCTCATTCCCTGCCACCGTTCCACCGGAATAGGAATCCGAGGACACCTCCAGGCGCACTTTTTCGGAAAAAATGTGCTGGTTGTGATTGCCATCCCCGTTGCGCAAGCCAACCACCACGGTGCTTTTTCCGGACACATCCGCAACCGAAGCCACGGTGGTGAACCCCTTCACGGTTTGACTGTCAGCATTCATGTTGATGATGAGTTCGCTCATACAATCACTGATGTTTTCTGGAATCAGGGGGTCGTGCTTCCGAACACCATCAATCACCACATTGGCGGCAATGTTTACCAGCAGATTGGGTACCATGTCGCTGCAAGCCTGAATCTGACTCTCAATGGAGGGAATGTAATCCAGGACAAGGGAGGTCTTGCGCTCGTCTGTGAACTTGTCCACAAAAGGTGGGGATTTGACATTGGCAAGGGCGTTCTGGAAGGTGTTTATCTCAGATAAAAACCCTCCAATAAGTCCTATTTTGGTGAATATACCATAATCTCCGGTGTAGTCTATAGCCATTTTCAGCCTCCATTAAGATTTGGTGGTGCATTTGGATTGTTCACCGGATTGGCACCGGCGTTGAATTTTTCCAGGGCGTTGGCCGGAAGCACAATCTTCTGCTCGGCTTTCCAGCGATACACGGTGGAAGTGTAAAATTTCTTATCACTCCCCAGTTTTTCCGAGGTCACTGGGAATTGCGTGGATGCGTCCGTGGGGCTTCTGGGGTAGTAGAACTCCTTTTCCACAAGCTCTCCACCGTTGGTTACCACATAGGTGGCACTCCCTGAAACAATGTAGGTGGTGGAACCCGAGGAAGGGTTTACAATGGGCGCTTGAGCCACCACGCTATGATTTACCAGAATGCGGCTGTTTACCTGGGTCCACTGCTTTAGGATGCCGGGAATATCCGGTGGTTTGTTGGTTCGGTGAAACTCGAAATTCATGATCTCATAGCTGTTGGAACCAATCTCAAAATACTGACTCAACCCCAAACCGTTCAAAATTGGTGCCCGGATCAAATCCTTTTCCGTCAGGTACTCCAGGGAAATGCTGGCCTGTAAATAGGGGAACAGGGCATGACCCATGGTGAATAGCGTATCCCGAGTAAATGCACTAAGATCCGTAGGCATCGGTGATCACCTTTTCCACAATGGCAAATTCTTCCCAAGTGAAGAAAGTCTTGGCATACAAGAATGGGTTGGAACGCAGGTGTTCCAGCACCTTGATCCATTTATCGAGTCCGGTTTGTTTGCTCAAACCGGACGCACTGTACCATGACTGGAATCCATGAAATCCCGTCATCAGTTCGTGAATATTCTTGGAATAGTTAAACCTCAGTTTTAGCTGTGTATCCCAAGGATAGTTCTGCATCACTAGTCTTCCCACCTCGGCGTTTAGGTACGCAGTCTTGGCTTTTGTGGATTTCAGATATTCCGAGGCGGGCGGTGTGGTGATTTTGGGACTCTGGGTGTTTCCCGGTCCCACCAGGTAAGTGGCTCCAAAAGTGTTTTTTGGAATGGGTTTTTTGGGACTTACCCGGTAGTAACGGAGCCTCTTTGCCACATACTTTTTTTTGTAAAAAGTGATTACCAGAGGGTTGTCAAACAACTCCGAATTGTACCCAAAGTAATTAGGCATCGGTTAACTCCCTTCATTGGGTAAACGCACTTCATGGGAATTACCACTGTCGTATTTCTCGATGGTCTTGGTGTGGTCGTCTACTGGGAATTCATCAGGAGAGTGGCGTATCGCTTCCACAAACAGTTGCTCCAGGAAAGTCCCGCGCATCTGATCCGTGCCACTGCGCGCGGAAATAGGTAGTACCTTGTCAAGCTTGTCGTTGAGTTTTCCACCCTTGTAGGTTTTAAGCACCACACCATCAATATCCTCATCCGTGCTAAAGAAGCTTTTACCCTGAGCGTTTTCAAGGTTTACTCGAAAACGATCTGGGGAACCTAAAGCACCAATACCTGACTCTGCCAGAGTGCTATTGTTTTTGTCGTACAGGTTGGCTTTGTAATCCACGGCTCCCGCCACATTGGTGATGGTGGCGCGGAGGAATTTGGCAATACTGGACATCCGGGAAACATGGACATGAACAAAACTTCCGATCACATCCTCTTCAATGGCAAACTTGTACTCCCCGGCAAGCCAGTCAAATGGTAACCGCTTTTCCACAATAAATAAAGCCAGATATTCCAAATCTTTTTTGTCTGCGTAATTGTTCCCATAGATGGAAATGTCCAGGGTTTCCACATTCACCGGACACGCAACTCCCACCAGATTCATGACATTCTGTGCAATGTCCAGCTTAGAGGTGCTACCCGTGGCATTGAGTCCCGGTGTCTTCATTCCCTTGATTCCCTTGCTGATTGCGCTGGGAAGTGTGGGTGTGGAGGTCACAATAGCTTGCCGAATTTCGATGCGCGTGACATTCTTGTTGTTCGGCCATTCCACTTCCTTGAATCCAAACCCGCTGGGGTAGTAAATTTTGGCCTTTCCCTCCTTGGGTCGATTGTCGATGTGGAAATGGGTTTCCCGGTCCACAAAGGAATACTCCAGTTTCATGGAATCGGGGTGCAACCGGCACTTCACAATATCCCGCTTGAATCCTTGGGGGGAGGGAAGGTTCAGCAATTCCCGGAAATCATCGGGAGAAAGGTTCTGTGCGTACATGAAGTCTGACCGAAAGTGCGCAATACCGGCTATTTTCCGAGTGGTATAGAAATCCTGGTCAATCGAATGCTCCATGCTGAAACTGTTGGAGAGAATGGGGTAAGTTGGTGCCCCAAACATATGCGCTTCGTTGAGGTCGGTCTGAATGGAAAACTCCACATGGGCGCTGACCATGCCATTGATCTTGTTCACCGTGCAGTTGAGGGGCTTGGGACCGTTGGTGCAATCCACCACTTCTCCTAAGCCCGCTTTGGGGGATTGGATGATCAGTTTTCCACCGATCACATAGTTTAAAACCTGCCTGGGCAGAGAAAGAAAGTGCTGAATCAACTTGTCCACATCGATCACATCGTTCACGGTGGAATTGATGAGGCCAAAGTTGATATCGGAATCGGGATGCACCACCCCGGTCACCATGAGGGTGTGCCGGGTGTAAAGGTAGTGATTCTTTTCCTTGTCCGCATACACCGGTTCGCGCTTGTACTGCTTGATGTTTACAAGGTTGATCTTGATGGGACCGTAGGTGAGGAAATTGGCGCAATTAGACATTGGGCACATCCATGATGTAGAGGATTTCAAAATTCATGTTGCTAAAGCAAAACTGTTTTTGAGAAACTTCCTCCTTCACCTTGCCATAGGAAGGCAATTCATCCGGATCACCCGTTGCTGAGGTAACGCGGATTGGTTCAATCGCCAAGGTGTTACTGTTGGCATCATTCAAGATGCGCAGATGAAACAATCGCAGTATCTGGTCTTCTCGAATCAGGTGCCCATAGGTGGGATCGAGCAACAAGCGTTCATCGGAGTCGGAACGATCCGTGGCTAATCGAGTGCGAATGGTGATGGTGAGTACCCTGCGCAGTACACTGGCGTACTTTCCGGAACCCGCTACAAAACCATCTTCGGGAATCGGAAGGCGCAACCGCAGCACAAAGTCTTGATCTCCCGTGAAATACGGTAATTCCTTTCTGGAACTGATCTTTACCAGAGATGGCGAAATGTTCAGCCCGCTCACCATGATGTTTTTGGCAGCGGTCAGAAGTGCCCCGGGTGTAGTTTTGATTACTGGCATTACAGCCCCAAATCTGTGAAGTAGGATACATCAATGTGTGTTTTTTCAAACGAGGGTGCTGCTTGTGCCGGAATACCGTGGGCAACACTTGGGAAACTGGGGGCATCTCCCCCTTCCCCCAGTAACGAGAGAAAGGGCAGCAATTTCCGCATCAGTTCATCGGAGTCTTTGGGAGTTTCTGCCTCCAGCGGTGGCCCCTGATTGGTACCACCCCCGATGTTCGGTGGTTGCTCGGTTTTCCGTTGTGCTTTGGTTTCCGGTTTTGGGATAGGAACCCGTTCTTCTTCCGGTTGTGGTTCTGTGGAAAAATCGGCATCCGGCAATACGCCGGGTGCGCCAGGGGGTTTTGGTGGAGGGCTTAGGGAAGGCTGTACCTCCGGTAAAGGAAGTGGCTTGAATTCCAAACCTTTCTCCGGTTCAAACTTGGGCGCGTCTTCTATGGGTGGAGATATTTCCAAACCTTCCGGAAGGTCTGGAACATCTTGCAGAGGATCGTATTCCGGAAGATTTTCCAACCCGAGTCCCCTGCGACTAGCTCCCGATGACCCCGAGGGAGCCATGCCTGTGGACGGTGGCACTGTTGCGCCAGAACCTGTGCCGGTGGACGGTTTGACGGAAATAGGTGGCTTGGGTGCCACTGCGGGGGCTGGACCCCGGAAACCCATGGCAAGCTGCGCTCCCATGGCCCAGGGTGCCATGGGAAGATAGGTAGTGTTTCCCTTACCATCCGGAAACAACTCGCCTTGGTTTTTGGCTTTTTCCGGGTCTACCTTGGGTGCTTCCGGAAGTTTTTGATTTCTCGGGTTTTTTCCAGTAGCACGAGGATTTTCTTCAGTAGCGCGAGGGTTTTCTCCAGTAGCGCGAGGGTTTTTATTAAGTGCCCTTGGATTTGTATTAGTGCTACGAGAACCTTTCCTTGGTGGTTTTTCAGGAGGATTCTTGGGAAAAAGTTCTGGATTCAAATTGCGCAAAGCATTTTCAATGGCTTCGGCGTTGTTTGCTTGGAATTGCAAGTCGTCCAAGCTGGACATACTTTCCCCGCGCATGAGACGCTCGGCAAACTTTTGCACATCTTGCGCGGAATTATTGGAAAAATACTTGTCGTACTTAGGGTCTTTGATGTTTACCGGAGGTTCTTTAGGTGGAGCCGATGGAGTTTTTGGAACTTCTGGTTTTACGGGTGGAGGCGGTTCTTGTTTTTTCTTTGGAGTCGATGAAAATAGGCGATGTGTTAGTGGACTATCTGGTGATATCGATGTTGGGGGAGCATCTGGGCCTATTGCGGGGAATTCATCCAGAATACTAGGATTCCCCTTGGACATGGTACCAAATGCTGGTTTTTTAAAAGCATTCTTTACAGATGGAATGGCATCGTAAATGGATTGTCCCGCAAAAGCACCCGTGCTACCCACAGCGCGAGTGCGATCTGAAATATTCAGATCGTCTCCAGATTCCACAGCCTTTTTTTGTTTTTCTATGTCTTGGTATAGCTGCTGTGTTTGATCCCCAAATTGATAGGTGCTGTATCCGGCAAATCCAGCCGATAACACTGCATCCATTTTTGCCGCATTCCAGCCTTTTCCCGCAATACCAGCAATGGTTCCCACCGGACCAGGAACATTCTTGAGTTGTTTGATGCCTCCAATACCCATTTCAAAGGCACTGCCGTAAGCACCATATTGTGCAGAACCCGAACCACCACCTTCCAGAATATCTTGCCAGAATCCTCGCTCGGCATCGTTTTTAACATTGTCTCCCGTCTGGGACATTCCCAGAATCCCAGCACCACCTTGCATCAAGGCACCCCTGGCCAAACCAGCACTCAGCATGGGAATACCTGTCCCACCCGTGGCCAAAGCGGCGGCACCCATGGCACCTGCGCCAATGATATTTCGTGCGGTTTTATCCTTCTGATCGTGCGCTCTGGAGAAGTCTTGCAGTTTGGAAAAATGCTGCTCGTAGGCTTTTACATCGTTACGGGAAACCCCCGGAGCCAGAGTTTTTCCTTCTTTGCTGCGAAATTGACCAGTAGCATTTTGAAACAGATACTCCATCACCTGTTTTCGGTTTTCCGGAGACAGTGTGCCGATTTCCTGATTGAACCCGGCGTACCTGTTTTTGGTCCAATGGTTCTCCATGGCCGCGGGATTCTGGCGCATATCCCGTAGCACCTTGTTATGCTCCGCAATAATCATGCTGGGCATACTAAAAGCTCTGGCTTGCGGGTTTTTCGCAAGCCAGGCTTTAGGATCAAAATTGGATTTTTGTGGAAGGCTTCTCTGCCACCCTGGGTACAGTTCACCCATGTGCGCCTACCTTCTTAGTCTGGCTGAGGTAAAGTTGCAAACCCGGACCATGTGGTGGAGTAGATGCGGTTGAAGTACACACCGCTCGACATACCCCGTGCATTGGGAGCAGCATCGGCAGCCGTTACTGTTTGTGGATGTGCACTCAAGGACAGGGCAAGCTTTTTGTGCCTTGTTCCCACCTGTTCGTAGGAGAAGGTATCAATGACTACTGAGGGGAACCAGTACCCTGAAGGCATTCCCGCATAGGCGGTAACATTCTGGTCAGCCGGACCAAAACCAAACTTTAGTGCCAGCCAGTACCCTCGAGAGTATGCGGATGGACTAGCACCACCAGAGTGCCCGATTTCCGTCAGACCACCCATTTGCAGGGAATCGTATTCCCCTGGCTGGGAAGTTGCCGCAATGGTTCTTTTGGTGTTTGCGGATTGGTTTTTCTGAAATTCCATGATCTTGTTTTCGTTGAAGCGGTTCAACGACAACTCAATCTGCGCGGTGATGCCCCGAAACACCATATCCACGGGAGCAGCACCACCCAAGTCGTTTTGCACCGGTTGCCACAGGTACTGGATGGAAACGCCTGGACTTTTTTCGCAGGTTCCTAGATACACCCCTGCGGAGGCTGCGTCTTCTTTGTGCCCGGCAAAGATGTGTACGGGGCCGGTTGAATAAATTTGCGCGGGCATTAGCACACCTTGCCTTTCAGGGTACTGGAAACGGTGGTATGGTTGAACAATTTGAAGTGATGTTGCACGGAGCCAGCCCCGGAAGCCGCATTAGCACCGGTTCCACACACCAATTTGGGAATGGCTTGCAGGGTGATCTGGAGTTTCCTTGCACCTGTTCCCAGTTCCAGAAGCTGGTCCGGACCTTGGGGAACCACACTCAGGAAATGCAATCCTTCTGGGAGTGTGTAGGGACTGTCATCCACGGTGTACAGGGTGTTGTTGGGAAACCAGAATAACACATCAAAATCCAAACCTTGGGTTTGCGCCAACGCTCCAATATTTGCCCTGGGCATAATGCCACGGGTTGGAGTTGCCGAATACAACCCATTGGCGAGGGAGGCGTACACAGCCTCATCATATCTGTTCAAAATACCGGAAATGGTGCCCACGGAACCCAGGAAAGACTTGGCCACGGGAGCATCCCCACCAATGTCGTTCATGACTTCTTCGTGCAAATTCTGAATCACAATCTGGGGAGAATTCTCAAAGGTGCCAAAGTAGGAGAGTGCGTCCAAATCGGAATCATCAGTGGACCTGCCCAGAAAAATGTGGGCCGGTCCCGTGGTGTAAATATTCGCCATGGTTACCCTCGGGGATTAAAGTATTCGTTGGATTGGGATTGTCGCATTCCAAAGTACCGATCCAATTCTTTGGAAAACAGCGACACCTTGTTGCTGATTACTGCCTGATTTGGCACAGCGGCGTTCTGGTTTGCGTCCACCTCGAACAGCCGTTCACCCTGGCGCAATTGTTCCAGGATCATTTCGGATTCTTTGGCTCGGGAGGTCATGGCTTCCAAATCAGCCGCACCATACCCCCGGCGTGTCACCAGAAAACTGTAGGCAAGGTCACAACAGATTCGCACCAGAAGTGCCTTGGAATCTGTGGTCATGTTTGCAAGGTTGGCCAGTGTATACCGCCTTCCCGCAAGGATGGCACTGTTGATCAACCCGGAAGCATCAGAAAGGGCAGTGTTTACCACTGCCCCCGCTGGTGTGCTTGGGTTTTGAAGATCGGCTTCCGTGGCACGGGTGTCATTGTCGTTGACAAGGTCACCAATTCTACGGATGTCGTACCTTCGCAACAGGTCTGTAGCTGTAGCGTGTGCCACTATTAAGCACCTGCAATTGCGGACTTGAAGATGTGTGCAGTAACAGGAGCAACCACTTCCACACCGTAGTCTTCCACGATGCGGGCGTTAATGCGCCTGTTATCCGGGTCATCCTTTTGCTCCACAGTCATTTCTTCGTACATGAAGAGATGTACCGAGGAGTAGGAAGGAGAGCCTTCAAAACCCACTAGGTCGCCCGGACGCGCAACAACAAGAATGTTGTCGGTGTCCAAAGCATAACTTGGGTTTTTGTTCAGGCCCTTCTTGTTGGTGACCTTGACCACATCTTCCACAATGATCTGGTACCCGTACAACTGGTCTGGAAGACCATACTTGCCATTGATGGATTCGGAGTCGCCGCGCACCTGTGCCAGAGCAAAAGGCGATTCTTTGAGGTAGGTGTGCAGTTCCTTGGAACGGCTGATGAAATCCGCTGCGGTGGGATTCATCACGATGCACAGGTCTTTTGGACCTACTGCACCCAGGGTATCCTGATGGATTTTTCGAGCCACAGCGTTCAACTGTTTCTTGAAATTGGGTCCAACATTAGCTCCGGAAACAGTGTCCCCCGAGTCGCCAGCGTCTAGCGCAGTGGCGTTGGTAAGGGTAGTGGTTGGAATATCGGTGTTGTTGAGAATGGACTTCAGTACCTTGACGGTTCGAGCCGTCATGGCCTGTTGTGCATTGATGGCACTGTAGGATGCCACAATTTTCCAGTCAGCCTGGTCAACCGCCTTGTAGCCAAGACGGAAGGGGAAGGTGTACCGGGTGGTGGTGAAGTTCAGCCATTCGAACTTCTCGTTGTTCCACTCACCGTGTGGAGCATCGTTGCCATCGTGCCATACATGATCCTTGAGATCATCATAAGCCACGCGGGCAGCTTGCTCGGCGTTCAGTTTCAAATAGTACCCACTGCTCTTCTTTACGGGAGTGATGGTTACATACTTGTTGAGCGCAAAGTCCTTGGGATTACGGGAGAATGATACCACCAGTTGCCCGGTTGCATCAAAACTCGGTACATATGTGTTTGTTCCTGAAGGAAAAGCCTGACTCATTTTTTACTCGCTTTCTAGATTATATGGTGTGGGGGTTTACTTGGATGAGGAGTTTTGCATACTCCGTGGATGTGGAAGTGACAGTCTGGAGGGCAATACCACCCACCTTGTCACCCGCAGTGGAAGTGGATACCGCTCTTCCATCCGCATCCGATTTCACAAAAGCACCCGCGTTGACCGTGGTACTTGCAGCCACTTCAACCACACAGATGTCGCCAAGGCCAAAGACCTTGAGGGTCTGGCCGGTCTTGGCGGCATAGGTGGAACTGGTAGCACCCAGGAGTTCCGTGATGCCTGGGGGTGCCCAGGTACCTTCCTGAGCAACACCGATCACACCATCCCCAGCGGTAGCTTGCTCAACGGCAAACTCGCCGGTAATCTTGACAAATCGCGCAGGGTACACTGTCGCGTTTGTTCCACCAACCACAAAAGCCGGATTGTACAACGGCATCTTAGAAACCTCCTAAATTAGTAGACCTTCTCGGCATTCATTTTGTCCAACGCTTCGGCGTAGGTGATGCCGTGTGATGTTGCGTAGTCAATCGCTGCATTAACCTCGTCCTTGGTTCGACCACGCTGAACACCAGAACGGGATTCCGTGTAATAGTTGGCTCTTCCACCCAAAGGTGCCTTTTGGTACCTCTTGCGGATGATTTGCAGGTGAGCCTTGTACTTGGTGTCCGGCATTCCAGACACAAGTTCCAATTCTTCACCCCGGTCCAACATGAAACCTTCTGCTTCCAGTTCAATCAAATCCTTCTCGCGCTCGGCGCGCTGGAATTTCAATTTCAGCCCCTGCAACTCCCTCTGGAGTACCTGGTTTTCCTGTTCGACCCTGGAAAGCTTGATGCGGTCATATTTGTTGTGTTTGGAAGCCTGTACAGGTTGTTCTTCCTCAACAGGTTCCTCGGGTGGTGCTTCTTCTCCACCTTCTTCGGGCATAGGTTCTTCAGCACCAACAGCAGGTTCACCTTCCATGGGCATTTCCGCAGCAGCAGCTTCCGGTGGCATGGCTCCCATGTCGCCTTCTGGTGCTGGTTCTTCCTGACCTGCTTGTTGTGCAAGCTGGGACAGAAACTGCCACACATCGGTTTGCTGGAGCGCGCTGAGAACGGCCTCCACGATTTCCTGATTTGGTCCACCCATGCTGTTGTTCTGATCGTTCATTTGTTCATCCATGTCCATGGTCCTTTGGTACTTTTTAACTCCCGTCTTGCTTAGACGGAGTAAGCCTAAATCCCGTTCTGGAGTAGTTGCACCGAGCAAACTAATGGGATCAATCTTGTAGTCACTCAACCAGAGTTCGATGCTTCTGCGGGGAAAACTTCGCACCTTTCCCACCGTGTCCTTAAAGAACTTGAAAGTGGCGGTGATGCATTTTCTCCCGGTTTTGAAAAACGGTTCCACCTGCAAGTTGGTGGCATAGCCCACAATCTCGGGTTGTTCGTGTTCCGGGGCATCGTCCTTGGTGTGCCCGATCACCAGGGGAATCTCGTCTCCGGTTCCACTGATGCGCTTGTTGTTCACATTGACGATTTCCTGAAGTTTGCCGGAATCCAGGGAAATGACCACATTCCCCTTGGCATCCTTCAGGTCATGCTCATCGAGGATCGGCACATGGTGTTTTACGATCATCGCCTTTGGCATTTACTTGTTCCTGATGTTTCCAAGAAAACAACTGATGTTGTTTTTGTGTTCATTCTTTTCAAAGCGCGCCTTGCCATCCTTGTTCTTGGGAGTCATAGGCACAAAGCCGCCGGGTTGAATGAAACCCGTGGTTCCATCGATAATCCCGTGTTTCCCAGCGCGATTTTGAGTCTGGGAATGGTGTTTGGCAAATTTTTGTACACCGCCTCGCATTCTGTCCCATACCTTTCCAGCTTTGTTGTATTCCCTCTCAGCCGCCTTTACATAAGCCTTGAGTGCGGGAATCTGATGTTGTAGTTCGCTGCTGATGGCTTCCAGGGCGTGATAGTCTCCATCCTTGGCATCGTCCACCAGTTGCATGGCGTACTCGGGAAGCATCTTGTTCACCACCAGGGAATCCAGAAGCTTCTTGACCCCACTGGAGTGCATCACGCTTCTTGCGTGTTCCCTCTGGTACAGTTCCCTGCGGTTTGATTCCGAGGTCATGTCCTCGTACAGGGAGGGATCATTTTGCAGGGACTCTACCGCACCTTGTATTTCGTTCCACTTGGCCCCCGGTATCATCTCCTGGTATTTGCCTAAATGTTCCGGCTTGATGCTCTGTAAATCGGGTGCCAGAAGGTCGTTTATCGGGGGGAGTTCTTTGTTCGGGGTGTTGTGGGCGCGGAGGAAACCTTCGAGGATGCGCCGGGAGCGGTCGAATTTCCAGACACCGCCTTTTTTGGAGAGCTTGGTGCTATTGGGGGGTGTGGCATCAGTATTGCCATCGGAACTTTTTTGAACGGGTTTGGATTCATAACCTGCTACGATGTTACGAAAAACCTGACGGGACTTGGGAAGTGCCCCTGCACTATTCCAACTTCCATTATGTCCAATAATCTTTCCTTGTCCAGAAGATTCTTCTACAACTAAGTTATTTTTTGTAGCAAATGTAGCAACGGAATTTCTCTTGGACCTTCTAGGGTCAAACACCATGACCTGGGTTCCCTTGCCACTGGGTATCATGGTCTTGTAGGAAATACCGTATTTATTGAGCAATTGGCGCAACTTGTTCTGGTCGGTTTCCGGGTGATTGATGCGGTATAGGGAATCCGGTCCCTTGTCGTTGGGTGTGAACACCAGCATGGATTTTTTTTGCCCTGCAATCCCGTGCAAGGCTCCCACATATTCCATAGAGTTCAGGTTGGAACCCGCATCTGCAAAATGCACCGTGGATTGTTCTGAGCCATCGGGCCAATCCCCGATGGCGGTGAGCGCTTGGGTTTTGATTCCGGATTTGGCACTGATCTGGTCATTCAATTGTGCCTGAGCCACATTCTTACCCGTGTTGGATTTTGCCACCGCGTTCCCAAATCCCACATTGGGGTCCGCAGTTGGTGCGGTGGGTCGGCTCATGCCATTTCCAATGGGAAGGAACTGGGCGAACTTTAGCACCCAACCTTTTTTCGATTTCTTTACTTTTTTGGGAGTTCTGGCAACACCCATGGCATCCAGCTTCTTGGCAGACATTTCCATGAAGGATTTGGTTCCACCAGAACCCAAATGTGCCGCAGATCGCGCGGCAAACTCTAACGCCAAAGGTTTTAATTGTTTGGGAATCAAATCCCAGATTTTGGTATTGGGGTCAATCTGGTTGGCGGTAATGAGTTCAACAATCCTTTGGAGGTCATTACCCGCCGTATTGCTATTCTTGCCAGTAATTTCTTTATTACCTGCTCTTCTTGCTCTGGCGTTTTTGATGAAGGTGGCAAGGATTGTATCTTTTTCTCGGGTACCATTTAGAAAATCCTTCATGATTGGGGTAAATTCTTCGACTCTACCCATGTCCGCAACAGTCATGGATTTGAGTGCTTGTTCTGGACTCATGGTGTTAAACATGGCGTATTCAATAATACCCTTGATGCCACACCATCCCGCAGCCTGTACATCGGAAACTGTCCAAGGCTTGTTGTACCCGTCTGGGTATTCCTTCTCATACTGGTTCAACACATCCACGGTGGAATTAAGGGTGGCGGCTGCGCCCATGTAACTGGCATCGGTTACCAAATCCGGATCAGAAACCACTCCCTGATTCATGGAGAAGTTTCCTTGGGGCACATTATCGCGATAGGATTCCCACACATCCTTCACGCCTTCAGGCAACCCAAAACAAGCAAGGCGAAACGCCTCGGTCTTGGGTCCATTGAACAAACTCTTTTTGGTAAGACCTAGCACGGTGGCATCGTCTCCAAACAAAGAGGCTTCAATGGAATTGCGAATACCCTTGTCCATCAGCTTTTTACTTAGTTTAATAATAACACTTTTTGCAGGGCCACCGGTTTCCTCGTCCACAATGTCTAGATTGATAGGTTCTGTAGCATTTACCGCAGCCCACTTTTGAAAATTTGCATAACTTAGTGGAATTTTAGATTTTTCAGATTGTTCCTTGTAGCGTTCCCAGGCATCCCACACATGAAGTGCTAGCACCATGTTGGATTTTACAGACACCCCGGGAGAGGTTGCCGCCACTACGGAGGAAAACCTGGCGCAGTTAATACCATTTTCCAAAAGTGCGCTCTTTTTAGCGGTTCCCCCAGAAGAGGCCCATGCTTTGTATTCCTTTTGCACTCGTCTCGCCATGGCATCCGAGTTGTTCGCCTTCGATTTAATGTTCGTGGAACCATGCAAATTGAACATTGCGTGAAAGAATTGCGAGGAATCCTTATACCAGTTCCTCTTTACTAGGCCAATCGCCGCAGAACCGGCAAGAAGCTCAGGATGCCTTGTTTTGTTGTAGGCACTCAAACCATTTTGAATGGCTTTCCAGGTAAGCACCATGTCGTCATTTTTAAAAAGTCGAAATGCAGGGTGGTTGTCTCCCATTTCAGCGACTAGCTCTGAACCAAGTGCTTGTTTAAACGATTGCAGAGTAAACCCTTGACCTTTTTTAAAGGCATTGGGATCGTTCTCTCTGGTAATTTGATCAGCGTTGGCGGGAAGGTTAGCCTGTGGAATGGTGGCATAGGGATCGGTAAAATTTGTGTTAGCTTCCTTCCGAACAGAAAACAATCTGGAGTTTGCCGTTCTGCCTTTTGGAGTGCCTTTTAATTTACTATTGGCATACTCTTGTGCAACTTCGCGGTCCCGAGTCAGCGCACCTGGAAGATGATCCGGTCTACTGATGTGCTTTTGGAAACCTTCCGCGTCTGTGGCTTTCCACTTTTCCATCTCTTTGGCAGGGATGGGTTGCCCAGGGGCATATTGTTTCCCGTGCAAGGTAAACACCCCAGCACCTGCAAACCAACCATGGGCTGGATTTTTGGGATCGATTGGGGAAGAATGCGCTGTGTATTGCTGGGTGGAATTACCAAAGGTCTGTTGTTGTCCTACCAGTTTTTTAGCATTTCCAGGTATCTTTTTTACATTGGGAAGCTGGGGAACAATGGATTTGCCTTTGTTCAAAGCTTCTCGTACACGCTTTGGAGAAAATGCATATTCTGTGGTTAATTGTCGCAGTATATCACCTTCTGCGGATTTAATCTCATTTGTTCCGTTCTCTAATCTTGGGTCTTTTACAACCTTGTTCCAATCTGTTTCTGCATTATGTTCTCCGCTTTTGACTGATACGGGAATGGTACTAGCTCTGTTTTGAAATTCTTCTCGAACCACCTGTTGATCTTCTGGTGATAAATTGCCCAAATCTGATACAATATGACCAGGTAACCACCCTGCAATTTTACGGGGAGTTTTTGGTTTAGTTTCTTTTGGTTTATTTACGGACTTTTGTGCTTTTGGCTGTGCTGATATTTTCCCCTTTTCTTCAGAAGGGGATTTTGCAAAACGCAAAGGAGTTCTTAGTATGGAAAGTACCTGTCTTAATCTGGATGGTGTCATTGAGTCATTCCCTGACATTAGATTTCAACGATCAAATCTTGACAACGATATCGAAGTAAAGTGGACTAAACAGCCAGATGTCTATTGGGTATTGACCACTTCCTACAAAGAAGACCCGGAAACCAACGATTACATTTACTTTTTTCAGCTTTCTGGCCCAAATCTCACTGCTAAAAACTGGGGAAAACGGATGAAATCCAATTTCCTACCCAAGCCCAAAAAGTTTTCTGGAAGAAATGCACTCGGGCGCGTCATCAAGTTCATCAAGAACTACGAGTACAAGATTTCCCAATAACCTTGCATTTTTCCACCATAGTGCCCTTGTCACACTTCACCTTGCACGACCGATCCTTCCGTTGCGTAACCGCAACAGGAAGGGCGGTATTGGTTCCCGAGGGTACCGAAGACATTAGCGTTTTCTCCTCAATCCACCCAAAATCCCCGGACGCTTGGGAGTGCCGGAATTCAGCGGCTTTACCTGTACGGGTTTGGGAGCTTCCCCCCTTGCTGACGGAGCTTCCCCCTTTGGTTCTTGTGGCGGTCTTATCAAGGTGCCTTGAGGGAATATGGGAGCTTGTGGTGGCGCAAAAGGTTTTGCCACCTGTGGTTTCATGGAAGCCAGTTTGGAAGCCAGACTTCCCGTGGGCATTCCTGGTGGTTTTGGCATCTCCGGGGTTGTATTCACCTTCAAATCCAAAGGTGCTGGAGCCGGGTTGGTTTTTTTAAACTTGTCGAAACCAAAATCATTTTTAAGTTTTTCTGGCTTTGGTTTTGGCTTTGGTACCAAAGTCAACCCATCAGGACCTGTTTCAAAATCATCCGCACCTGTAATGCGCCTTTGTGCGGCTTTAAGGCTTTGTGCCATTTGCTGCTGTGCTGGACTTAATTCCGGTTCTGGTGCTGGCTTGGGTGGCAAAGGATTCGCTTTTCCCGCTTTTTCCAAGGCACCTAAAGCCTGGGATTCCTGTCGCACCTGTTCCGGGTTTACTCCTCTGGCGCGGGCTGCGTCATCGTGCGCTTTCATACGCGCATCAAAACGGGCTTGCAAGCCATTCAGGAATTCTTCGGATTGCGGGGAAATATCCGTGCCGCCCATCTTGGAGTTGTCTCCAGGGCCAGCAGCGGCAACCTGTTGTTGAGGTGCGCCGGAAATACGCCCATCCGCAAACTGGGGAGCTTTTAAGTCGGTGGGTGCTTTTTTAGCCACCCCGTTCTGGTGGAACTGTTCCAGCCATGCGGGAAGTGCTTCAGGTTTACCATCGGCACCCGGTTTGTTGTGGTAGGCTTTTAGGAAATTCTTGGGGTGGCTGGGGTTCATCAGGATTTCGGCGGCATTCCGTGCGCCATAATCCGAAGTTAATCCATGCAAACCCTGTTGAAAACGGTTATCCGAGGAATTGTAAATGTCCGCAAAATTATCCCCATAAATCTGGCGAAAGTTGTGCTGCATATGCTCTGGCAAGCGGTCATACGCAGTAGCACGAATGGGTTTGTTTTGATTGGCTGGATTGGGCTTTAGTTCCGGGGTCACATGGGGAGCCGGTTGATTCTGTTGTAATTCGTTTTCCATGTCGGGAATGGTCATTCTTCCGCGCTCTATGCGCGCCATGTCCCTTTCAGCACCCATGGGAAGAGAATTGATTTCGTCCTGGGTGTAAAATCGAGGGGTGCCATCCGGGTTTGTTTTGTATCCGGTGTTAGAGGGTGGCGTAGTCCTACGATTGGAATCCCTTTCCCTCTGGTACGCATCCCAACCCGCTTGTGTTTCAATTCCACCCGCATTCTGTGCGGAGAGCCTGGCACCTGCACCGGCGGCAGCATTGCGCCTAGCGTCCATCAAACGGTTGTTAGCATCCTGTAACTGATAAAACTCGTTATTCGGTTGAGGGGGCATGGTGTTTCCTTGTGCTGTAATAAAAATGCATTACACAGGGGTGGTGCCGGGAGGGGCACCACCCGCTTGTGCCCCATCCTGTGCGGGGTTACCTTGTGCAGCCATGTCGCCACCCTGTGCGGGTGGAACCCCCGGTTGCCCTTCTATCGGCACACCAGTCGGGAGGCTCCCCATGGTGGATGGGTTTAACGGCATATTCTGCGCCAGTATTGCGTGACCGGGTTGTGGTCGGGAAAGACCTAGAATTGCTCGCAACTCATCTTCATCCAGGGTTCCACCCATCTGGTAGAACGCCTGTGCTGCCGTGAGGATTTCTTCGGAGTTCGGCTTGTCAATGTCGAACACAAAGCGCATCCTCGGCATTCCGGGGAAATTGTATTTTACCAGCACCTTGAGCAAGTCCTGGGTGATGGTTTCCTGTAGGTTCATGGCATCGTAGCGCACCATGCGGGAATGCGTGTCTCCAATGACACTAGCTTCCCCCTGGGTCATTTCATTGCTATCAGCGCCTAAAATGTAACGGCGAATCTGCATATCAAAGTATTGGGTGACCAGCGACTCCAGAAGCTGGGCACCAGCAGGGGATGGATCAATGCGCTCAATTCCAGGTCCACCCGTGCTGTTATCGCGGTACCTGGGGAACAAAATCGTATTGTTACGCATCTGTTCTTCAGCGCATTTTTTCACTTCTTCCAGGGATTGCGGGTTTCCGGATTCAAAATAGTACACCGTCAAACCACCCGCACCAATGCGTTCCAGATAATCCATGAGGAAGGTGAGAACCTGACTGCGCAGATACCACAGCCAGTAAATCTTGGAACGGATACCCACACCATGGATACCACCCGCCAATTCACCCTCGTAGAAATCCGCATCCTCGGGTTCATGCTTGTGGATGATGATCTGTTCCCGCTCTTCCGGAGAAAAGAAGTGCGCACGACCACGATCCGTAATGCTCCAGCTTCCATCGTAGGTTGCGTGTACCAGGATTCCAGCCTGTCCCGTGTACCGGAACACCATCTTGTCCCCGTTGATCGGCTTAAAATCCTTCACCAACATACGGCGTTTCCCGGAGGAAAAGTCCCACTCGTAATTAACCTGCACACCATATCTGCCGTAGAAGATGGCCTCCAGAAGGTGCATCAGTAGTTGTTGGAACCTTGGAGTGGAGTGCAGTATTTCTGTAAGTTCCCGAGCCGCTTCCTGTTGCGCCATGTCCTCGGGATTGGATGCCTCAATGTGCCACGCCAGTTGCGCAGTAGGCATTTGTCGCGCACGGATGGCTTCCATCACCACGGGGTCACGCCTTAGCGCAAGTGTGTTCTTTGCACTGTGTCGCAACGCCTCATCAAAAGTGTATCGGTAGGTGCGACTGGCCCAGTTCACCACCTGGGAGAAGGTCATGAAATGGGGTAATGGTTGTCCACCATCCCCGGGTACCCTGCCCTCCTTTTTCACAGGTTCCGGAAAGGAATACCCGCGCTCTTGAGGAAGGTCTTTGAGTGGATCAGGGATTATTGCATCATTGGCCATGTGGCGTGACCCCCGGCTTTTGGCCGGGGGCGAAGTGGTTATAACCAGTTGGCAGGGTGAACCAACAGAAGTGTTCCCTATTGTATTAAAATACTTACTTTGTATACTATTGTCAAGTTTATTATTCTGTATACACTTCCAAACACCTTCTGGTACCACCCCCATGTTGAAACAAATCACCGAATGGTTGCAAGGTGCGCCACCCCGAAGTTCCAAGTGGCCCGCCTTTCGCAAGGCGTTCCTGAAGAAAAACAAATCCTGTGCCGCCTGTGGCACCACTTCCAAATTGGAAGTACATCATATTCTGCCGTATCACGAATTTCCCGGAATGGAACTCCAGGAAATGAACTGCATCACCCTGTGTGAAACCGGTGGCGGGTGTCACCTCACCTTTGGACACTTGCAAAACTGGAAATCCTGGAATGTTCATGTGCGCCAGGATGCCGAAGAGTATTTGAAGAAGGTGCAGAACAGACCAATGAGTAAAGATTAGAAAATAATTAATTGTGCTTTCCAAAATTTTTGGTTTTTGTAAATTTAAGGTACCCCCCCCGTGGTACCCCCCCCTGGCACCTCGGAAATGTGGGTGCAAAAACCCGTACTCGAGGTATTTAATACCTCTTGTGTAGCATATTATGGAGCTATTTAATACCTGCAATGTAGCTAATGCACCAATAGTACACTTGGGAGGTGGCAAATGTGCGTGATGCAATTAGCACCTTGTGGGGTAGCTAATATAGTGTACCTTGCGGGTGGCATATTGCGCGTGTCAATACATAATGCTATTTTGCACTTTGTATATCTCTAATTGGCGCGGTGGTACATTTGCACTTTGTGCTATCCGAATATGCGTATGGTGTCGCGATCCTGGTTGAGTCCATACACCGTGCCACGCAATGGTTTTAAGGAGTAATCTACTTTTGCACTCTCTTTTAGTGCGGGCACTTTGATCCATGGCCCGCTCTGGTGCATCCCTGCAAGGGTGACCAGCGCCATCCCCATGCACACCGTGCGGTCATCGTGCAGCCCGGTGGAGTGGTCGAACCTGTACACCGCGCCAGCCTGTTTGATAATCAGTGCAGCCAGTTCATCAACCAGGGTTTCACGCCTATTTCCTACCTGCAAAGGTGCAGGATCAGGATAGAACGCCAGTTTCCTATTCACTAATAAGCTACGCAGTAACTCCGCCATTTCATAGTTGCTCTTCCCGCTGCGCCCATCAAACCTTTCCACGCGCAAGCGGTTTTCGTACCTCTGTACAGTTCCTTCCATCTGCCACGGGTCAATCACAATCCTGGGGTTGTGGAAGTTATTTGCTACTTTCTCTATCCACGATTCAACATATGCAATTGGCACTGGATTTCCAGGGCTTCCCTGCAATACCTCCATAGTGTCAAGCACATAAATACCATCACTCCCGCGGTGCATCACGCACATAGCTGTACGATCTCTACGGGCACCATAATCAACACTAGCAACATACTCCACGCCGTGCAGACCGCTGGTGCAATAAGTGGCACCAATCTCCTTTCCAACCTCCAGTGCAATCTCAATCTCAGGTCTTGTTAAATACCCTGACTCTTCTGCTGGATCGATCCATATATTATCCAGCACCCTCTTGGCCATTCCACGCGGTAGAAGCGCCCTGTCGCGCTGGATGGCATCACCATCCATCCAGGAATTCAATTGACCCTGCGCTTCGTACACCGTCCATGTAGGATCGGTTTTCACCTGTTCCAAGATTTCATGCTGCCAAGATCCGAGTGTTCCAGCGTTGGTAATCACCACAAACACAGAGCCTGGGCGCTTCTGTCTTCCACTCCATAAGGTATCCCAAAGGTCTCTTTTCTTCCAATGTGTAACCTCATCACATACCACCAGATCAGTACGCAACCCGAAGTTAGTGCTGGAATCTGCTGTAAGGATTTTAAGCACCCCACCAGGTCCTTTAATCCTCTTCACACCAAATTGAATGCGCTTGGATAACCATGGATTCAGCTTCGCCTCCGCCAACATGGACTCTGTAAGAAGTGCAGCCTGATCCCAGTCAGCCGCGGCGGCACATATCTCAATCGGTTTTCTGGAGAATGCCAATACCCAATTACAGAGTCTTGCAATCCCTGTTGTCTTATCATGTCCACGGGGCATGGTTTCCCATGTATTGCGCGGACCATGGAAGTCAGGGCGCAACCCACATAAAGCCTCAATCGGTGGTGTCATGTATTCCGTGCGTTTCCACTGCCAGGGTTTCGCAACATGAGCAAACCTTTTTGGTTCCGGTCTGGAATCAATTACAACGGAGTCTAAATATCCTTTAATACTGCGCGCAGATGCCATTTCAGCCACCAGGTAAGCTTGCGCCAGTTGTTTTTCCAGTTCCATGCGTGTCATATGCTGACCTTGTTTCTTTTGTTTACTTTGTTTACAATGTGACTTGTTCCATTACCACTATTCACGGAGGAGGTCTCATGTCAGGGAAAAGAAGATACTATGTTTCCACCCGAGCAATTAAGCTCACGGACCATTATTACAGAGTTAATGTATCCTTTAAAGAGGGTAAACCTTGGTGTTGCGATTGGCAACAGGATTTACACAAAATGTACGACTTTATAGGTAGATTTTTAGTGCATCGGCAGGATTTAAGCACTTGGCGAATTGAGCGCGAAGATGGGGAAGTTCTTGCAGGTGACCACCTAGAAAATGTGTGTTCACTGTACCAGTAGTACCATAGTACACAAAGAAAACAGGAAGGAACCAGCCAACCCCTTTATGGGGTGGCTGACGAGTAGTCCCTTCCTGTTTTCTTTTGTACAGTTATTATACTTAGAATGTCTTTATTGTGTCAAGGAAATAATGGGTACAAAAAAACACCCAGATGGACTCTGGGTGTTTTTATTTAAAAGTGGATTTACTCTTCCCCGGTCCTAACATCACCAGATTGAATCCACTCCAAGGAAGAATCACTAGGTTCATCGTACTCCACATGATCACACTGCCCTGGATTGCGTTGGGCACCATACGCAGTATGTTTTCTAAACCACCCGCAATGCGAACAAACCTCGGAGGTGTGAATCGTAGTCCCCCCGAGGCTCCACACACCAGGGCTCTCCTTAAGACCGCCTACCACCTCATAAGGGCTGCACCAGTCGTGTTCGCATCCCTCGGCGCACTCGGGTGGCTCGGGGTCTTCCCCGCATTCTACTTCAATGATTTCAGAATTCCCAACAGGCTGATCGTCCCAATCAATTTCCTGAACCACTAAAGAAATGATGCATTTTGCGTCCCAAGAACCACTCTGGTAAATCTCCCTAGCGGTTTCCAGCGCAGATTCCATGCAATCGGCTTCAATTGCTTCGCTATACCAGTCATCAGACACAGAAAACCTCATGACATAGTCTTCCCATTCTTTATGCTCTGGTAACTGATTGTTCCAAGGTTGAAACTCCACCTCAGAATAAGGGTCAAGTTCGGCACGACTATACGCCATCGTTTTATCACTCGTATCATACCCCCTGCGGTACAGATAGTCTTCATCTACGGCATAGGAATAAACCACGATCTGTCCCTGATCTTTTGGCATGATATGATAGTCTAAATTCCTAAAATCACTCATCTCAGCACCCCTTTTCTAATACATTCAAAATAAATTGGAAATCCCCGCGCTCACCATGTTTATTACACTTTCGGTTAGTTCCGGAAATCCACAAACCAAGAAAGTACATTACCTGACACAGTGGAGGTGTTAACACACTAGGTGTTGTGTGATCATAATCAGGATTCTCTTTAATACTATAAGAAAGATCACCCTCTGGTAATAAGTACCAATGGATGACCCACTCCCCGAAATAACCACGACACCTACCAGTCTCCTCAAGATACTCTCGATCCAATGGAACAAACAATTTTTTTGCGCGTTCCGTAAGTTTCATCTTCAGCACTCCTTTAACCAGGTATTAGATACACCCCATATGTATCTATAATTAGTATACGGGGTATACAGACATTGTCAATACATCTTTTTATTTTTTTACACTTCTAGCAACTTTATGCAAAGCATGGCGCAGGGCATCCACCTTGCGCACTAGCCCCATGTTTTCCATGATTCTGCGGATGTTTTCATCATCCGCAGAATTAAGCCTAAAACTCTGCATTTTACTAGTTTGCTCTAGTGGTTTCATTTTCCATGTCCTCCAAGTAATCAAGATATTGAGAGTAAGTAAGTCCTTGTTTTCTGGCTTCAAGCAACTGAAACCATTCTTTCTCCCATTTCCATGTTTTCTCGAAAAAGTTAATTACATCGCGCGCCCCGCGAAATTCGTAGCACTCCTCCAATGCTCGAGCCAATGAAATACAGTTATCAAAGTCTTCATACCATTCTTTTTCCATGTTCAGCACTCCTGTTATGTGTAAAATTAAACCGAAGCCCACTCTTTGATCTTTTCCGCCTTTGCACCTAGCAAATCCATGGGAAGGTCCCCTAGGTGCGAACACCTTCCCTCGCCACGCAAAGGTGCGCAATCAAGGTACACCTCCGCAAATTCGGTAATGTGCAAACACCGCTTGTTTTTTAGTTTAATTGTCCGTACCACGCGAGAATCATTAATAGTCAACATATCAGCACTCCTTAAAACATGGGAACATTGGAACCACCACCCACGCAGATGGGGTCACACTCAAACTCACCTTCACCCTCGAGAAAATCAATTACCGCTGTGGAAATATGATTTTCCAGAGTGGAATCGATCACCAGAGGAAACGGGATAAACTGCCACTCGCAATCGCAAGCGCACTGGTCGCCGTTCCAGCAAACACCAAAAAACACAACGGCATAAGAACCATTGCGGTCCATGTTTACTAGTAACTTGTAATCGTTGTCGAAAACGCGCATCTGTAGTTCCCGATGTGCGCTTCCAGAAAGTGACACACTTACCGCATCAAAATCCCAAAACTTTTTCACGATCAGCACTCCTTGTGAAGGTTAATTACTGGTTCCGTCACCAGTGTAAATTTAGTTTACACTGTAGTATTTACATCGTCAAGATATGTTCAAAAGTTTTTCTGGAATTGCAGGGATGCGTCAAAATCCCTTGTTTTGTAGGTGATTTGTGCTTTGGTGGTTGCGCATCCAACACAAAAAACAAAAAAAAATAACACCAGATACCGCATGGGAACCCCCTTTTGGTTTGCTGGTGTTATTATCGTTTACAACGTTATTATTCTTTAATTATTCCGAACCTCCTTCAAAACTTCTTTCAGAATCGCAACCTGCACTGGATTTAAAGTGCAAGACTGCTCTCGTTTTCCATTCTCAGCCTGAATGACCAGGTGCAGCCCACCTTCCTCAGTAAAGGTGGTGATTAATTCCATCCTTACATCCTCCCAAATGTGCGAGATTGTACAGGATCTCAGAAACGCGAATGGCGACAAATTCACGGGGCGAACTCCTTTCCTATAATAGTGTATAACTGTACAGTATCCAATGTACAGACAAAAACAAGGTTAGCAGTTATGATTGCGTATGCAAAATAATTTTGTATACGCTTATTTTTTTTGTGCATTGCATTGATTGTCAACGGCTTTAATCCGCTCGCCAATCCATTCAATGCAGTTCACAGCCATGGAATTACCCAAGGCTTTGTACCGGGGTCCGTCTGGAGATTCTGACTTTTTGCGCCAGGGAATGTTGGTGTAATCATCTGGAAAACCCATGAGCCTCTCGCACTCTACCGGGGTAAGGCGGCGCACTTGCATTGAGGAGGAGTATACCGATGCAACTTGCTGTGTTACCTCGCTGCTCTGGGGACTTCTGCTTGGGTCGTTGCTTGCCGTCAGACAGACAGCAACCGCAGTTTGATTGTCGCCCATGTTTTTTCGGAGTGTGCCCGTGACCTCTGTGTTGAAACGACTTTCTCCACCGTCTCTGCTTGCAATACCTGGTTCAAAAGAAACAGCCATTTTCTGGAAAACATTTGGGACATGATGATAGTCCTGACCAGTGTCTAATGTTTTTGAGACATCCCCAGTTACACTGTTGTTGTAAGAGTCGAAGGCAATTGGTTTAATTTTTCTTTTCTGTGTTGGGTTTGTTCCAGAAAGTATGCTGGGTTCATGTCCCTTTGACTGGCTGCGCAATGTGCCAACCGTGCCATCCTGGCGCACATTAATGATGCTGCCGCCTTGATCCTCAAGCACTAAAGGATACATTACCGCGGCGTTGCCAGATGCGTGATCACCTTTGGTGCATAGAGTTGGTGCAGAATTTCCCATGGTGCCGTTGTATGTATCAACGGCCAACAATGCACCCTGCTCAACATCTCTTGCCCCAAGCGCATTAAACATTCGTGCCGTGAGTGTGCCGATTACATGACCATTGGATACAGACTGATGCGTTAACTTTGCACCTCCGCACTGTGTGTCAAGACTTCCTGCGATACCTGGAACAAATCCCAAGGCACAATTTCCATTGGCTACTTGGTCTGCGTCAACGCCACGGCTTCCAAAGCCGCTTGTAATGGTTGCGGCAACGGTTTCCCTCGTTTTTCTGCTCGGCGTAGAATCCCTGCACAGGCTCTCGCGCTCAAAAAGAACTTTTGCGGCAGGTTTCCAGTCTCCAAGATATCCGATAACGAAGACACGCCTTCTTCTTTGTGGGACTGCTCTTGGAAAACGGTGTGTTCTGATCCACTGAGCGTCCAGGACCCGGTAGCTCCACCCATACCCCAATTCCGATAAACCCCCGAGGAGGGTACCAAAATCCCTTCCTCGGTTACTACTAAGGACACCGGGGACATTTTCCCAGAGCAACCATTGAGGTCGGTAACGCTGAGCAATTTCAAGGAATCGCAACAATAATCCACCCCTTGGGTCTGAAATACCTTTCCTGAGTCCTGCGACTGAAAATGATTGACAGGGGGTTCCGGAAACAAGTAACCTTGGTTCATCGATCTTCCACTCCTTGAAATTGTTAATGTCTCCCAGATTTTTTACATCGGGGTAATGATGTGCCAACACGGCACTAGGAAAAGGTTCCACCTCAGCGAATCCAACTGCATTCCAGCCAAGCGGCTTCCAGGCAACTGTCGCCGCTTCTATACCGCTGCACAAACTAAGATATTTCATTAGTATTTACCTCCACCGTGGTGATCTGTGGTAGTGCGGGTGCTTCGAGGCTTATCCCCCACATGGAAGCCTGTTGCATCAGTTCCTGGTCGGTGAGGTTCTGATAAGTAACTGTGGTTTCCGATTTTTTGGGTGCCTCGAGTCCCAGAATTTTGGTTTGCCGGTCCATGATCTGAAGCACATCTTGCAGGGATTCCCGGTTGCCCTCGAGTGCGTTCTGGTAATACACCTTAAGCAGTTCATCGTAGCGCGCCAGGGTGAGGCTAAGTGCTTTTTCTGCGACTGCGCTTCCCTCGGAAAGCATCTTCTTAAACTCGCGCTCGCAGTAGGAATACGCGGCTTGCCTCGTAACTCCCATGATCTTGCCAATTTCGGCGTAGGTTAATCCCTGTTTACGAAGTGAGATAGCTTGTAAACGCCTCTCCTTCTTGATCACCTTCGAGGGTGACATTCGATTCTTGAGACTCGGGTTGTCCGGTTCTCCATTCGGTTTTGAGTGCATAGCTTTCTCCTAATTGTTTCGGCAGGTTTCCTAGTTTGATCTGGTGCTGGTGGTGCATGATCGCCAGCAGATTCCAGCAAGCCGCAGCCAGGTGATCCTCGGAGGTTTCCCCGGAAGCATATTTCGTGATGTGCCTAATTGCAGAGTCCAGATATCTGGAAATAGGTTGCCCTTTTTCCCAGTTGCGATCCCCGTATTTTCTGGCACCATTTTCGGTGTGGATTGCCACGCGCTGCAATGCGATCCATGGGAGCAAATCCCACCTGCCTTTCCCTTTGCGGCAGTCTCTGCGTGACCCTGTGGAAAATTGCTCCCGTTGTCCGCTGTCCGGTAGTTCATAGCTCATGATTTGCTCCAGTAATCTGAAACGATGGCTTCCACTTCGGAGTTACAGTATCCGAATAGAACCCTATCCATTTCCCGCACCATGGTGCGTTGAATCACTTCCTTATGGATTTCCGGCTGATCCCCCGGCACCTCCGCTACGATTTCATCATGCACAAACGCCACCACCGGGTAAAGTTTGCACACCTCGTAAAGCGCGAGTTTGGCACCATCCGCAGCCAACCCTTGAAACTGGGTGTTGCAAGATTCCGTGAATTCTGCGCTACCGCGCACCCTCCCGGTGAGGGTGATCACCGTTTTTCCAAAAACCCTACGCTTCAGGTTTTCCGAACCTCTGCGCGAACGCAGTGCTAATTCAAGCGTAGGGTCGTTGTTCAGTTCGATCAGACACGCCCACACCCACCGCCGGAAGGTGCTGCTGTAGGGTTTCCCCTTGGAATCCTGTTTTCTTCCCGCAATGACCTGCTGCATACCCCACAGTACATCAATATTTTCTCTGGAGATTTCCAGCACCTGCACAATATCGGTCATGGGAACCTGCATATTGATGGCCATGTTTTCTAGTAGATCGGATTGCAAATAGAGTTCCAGTTCTGGGTAAATCTCGGTGATGAGTTTCTGCTTCCACATCCGTGCTTCGGGTACCGTCATGCTCACGCCGTATTGCAACTGCGCGTACTCAGAAAGGCTTTTTGCACCCAGTCCACCGGGTACACCAAAATTGATGGCTTTGGCACTTTGTCGCCACCGGTCAAACCGAGCCTTATCGGTTTTTTTGAGGGCCATAAACTTTTCATATTCCATGTCGGCTAGCATGGAAGCCGTGTAACAGTGCGGGTCGATTCCCTCCTCGAAGGCGTGAGCCAGTCCGCTCACGCCAAACCGTGCTTTGCACACCGCTGCCAAGCACCGCAATTCAATGGCCGCATAATCTGCGATCACAAATTTGCATCCTGGTGAAGGCACAAATAATTTCCGGAACCACGCTGCTCGAGGCATCTGCTGTAGGTTGGGACTACTGCACGAAGTGCGCCCGGTTCGCACTAGGGCTTGGTACTTCGGGTTAATCTGGTCGGTGGATATTTGCAGCACAAAGTTTAAGAGTTTGACCTTTTCACTGAGGTCCAGCCATGCTCCTAGAAATGGATGCGCACGGTGCCGTTCCCAAAAATCCGCACTGATCGTAATCTCGTTGGATTTTTCGGTGGTAGGGATGTGCTTTTTATTGATCTTTAACTCGGTGGCAATTTCCAGCAATACTCCGCGCAGGGACTTATTATCGATCTGTGGCACACCTGTTTTCGGGTTTAAAATCAATTGCCCGAGGCGCTTTTTTACCACATCCTTTTTGAAGATTTGGGGGTACTTTTCCAGCAGGTAATCCACCCTGCCCTGTATCTGCGCCGTTATCTCATTCCCCACGGTCTTCTGTTCAGACTGGTTGATCTTGATTCCTGTGGTGGTACAGTCAGCCAGCGCCACCGCACCGCGCACCTGGATGTGATGCGTCAGTGGACCATATTCGGGATGCAACACGCTGTGCCGCTTCGCAATCGACACCGCCGCCGGGTGCAACTCGTTGTACAGTTCCCTGGTAACTTGGGAATCTTTGATGGCATATTGAAGGAAACTTTCGGGCACCAGTTCAAGCGCCACTCTGGCAAACTGTGCCCATTCCGTTTGTGCAGTTTTATCCAACTTGATATTCAGGTAATGCTCGCAAAGGTCTGCAAGGGATTTGGGGCGCAACGGACCCTCTTCTTCCCCCTGCGCCAGGCGTATCAGAAAATCTAAAATCATGGTGTCATGGAACCGGTTGGAATCCAGCATGGATTGCCAGAGAATCCGGTCTTCCATCTGTGTCAAAGCCTGATGCACCACATGAAAATCAAACGCCACATTGTGTGCTACGAGATTGCAACCGGTTTCATAGATTGCGCGCACCCAGTCGGATATGGCATTGGGTGGAACGATGAATGTGTCCACATTATTAGAACAGGTGAGTACAATAAGCTCGGGTATTTGATTTGCCGCAACCAGGGTGGTCTCAGTATCGAAACTGATTGCACCATCACATTTCAGTGGTTGACCCGTCCAGATTTTGTTTAAGAGTTGAGACTTCATGAATGCCCTCCTTGGACAGCTTTTCCACAATGCACTTCCATAAAAACCACGGCAGCACCACCAGTGGTTCCTGTCGATCCGCAATCAGATGCAACAGGTCATTATCTCCCAACCAGGTATACAATTGCTTGAATCCACTGGCGCGGGCCTTGATCTCTGCGGTCCATTCATGGGAACCTGCGAATATTTTCACATCCCCTTTGTAGGTGCCCATGGCACCACTCAGGGGAATGCGCTCCGAAAACACACCGGGTATTTCCATGTACCGATGCACAATTTCCCGCTCACGCCTGGCACCTTTATCCCGAGATCGTTTTCCGCTCATTACAAGCCCCCGTTTCGGATGGTATGTGACTCCTTCAGCAAAAAGGTAGCCCTGTACAAGAGCGCTTCTGTGCGTTCGGCAATATAGGTAGCCCTAGGGGTTTTTTTGTCGTAGAGTAAAAGATACTCCTGTAAACATTCCATAGAATCTTCCAAACAGGATTTCAAACCGTTGTAACTTTCAACCGGAACAACACAAACATTTCCACGCATTTTTTCCCTCACTTGTGAATTTCATTAGATTTTTCCAGCACAGATTCCCTGAGAATCAGCACCTCTTTGGGTGCCTGAATAACCACTTTGGATCGAGTGCCAGCCTGTTCGCTGACACCCAGCCATATGTCCACCGTTCCCACCCGCACCAGGACACGCTCCCCGTGCAGTAGTGAAAGGGTTAATCCGCGCAGTTTACTTTTTGTGTTTTTTACCATCGATCCACTCCTTGGATTGAGTTAAAAAGGGATATGCTTCATCCAGTACATATCTAATATCTTCTTCAGCGGTTGGAAGGCTTTGTTGTCTGCGCTCCCATTCCTTAAGTTTGCACCGATCCACCAAACATAAAAACTCTCGTCTTGTCATCGCAAAGGACTCCTTCCTTTCCATGTCAATCGGGTTTCACTCCAGTTACTCGTTTCCGAAAATCCAAAACTCCATGAGGCTTGTTTGGGTGCCAGGTTGTTCTTCACCTGGCCGAGGATACGGTCATCCGAATCCTCGTCCTGAATGAGGTACAGCCCCACCCGAGCCTGTCCAATCACCGCAATGGAACCAGCGCCTTTATACATCTGGTTCACGGTGGCGCTGCTCTTGGTGAGGTGCCTGATCAGCAACATGGCGCAGTTGGTTCTCTCAGCCATCTTGGCCAGAGGACTCAGCACCGCCCGCACATTTTGGTCTTTGTACGAATCAATTTCGGAGTTTAGAAATGCAAAAAAGGGATCAAACACCACCAGAACAATACCGAGGGATTCAATGATCTGTTCCAGTTCCGCAAAGTGGTCTGGAAAATAGGGGTGCTTGTCCCAGAAATACACCCGGTTCAAATCAGCCCCTGCACTACGCAACCTAGGCACCAGAATGCGCGCAGGGTCATCCTCTGAACTGAGGAACAACACACCACCTTGAATATGCACCTCAGATTCGCCCGGAAATGGTCGTCCCTGGGTGATCCTCATGGCCAGATCGGAGCATAGTGTGGATTTACCTAAACTGGGATCACCCTCTAGCACACTGATCATGCCCTGTGGAATCCACCCGCGCCAAACCCAGTCCACCTCTTTTTCCTCGTAAGACGCTGCGGGATTTACGCCCACAATTTCCACTTGAGGTCGGTCCAGATAGCTCAGGGTGGCACCTGCCATCAATGCATCATCAATGCCCTTGTACTGTGGGTCCCAAGTTTCAATCAGTGTCCGGATACCAAGTTCTTTACAGGCATGGAATAGCTCCACCAAGCAGGTTTTTACCTGTGGTTTAGTGTTCCAGTCAGCATCAAAGGCAAGGATTATTTCAGAAAGTTGGAGTCCCGAGATCACCGGGAGTGCTGATTTCCACGCAGTGACCCCAGGAACTCCAATAGTTAGTGTACCAGCATCCAGATAGCTGGCTAGATCAGCCTTGAATACACCCTCTGTAATCCGCACCGAGGTGCGCCCCAGAGCCTGACTCGGTACATGACACATAGCGTGAGCCTTGGTGTCACCACTGAACCAAATGTATTTCGGGTCACTCAGGGTCATGATCTGAAACCCCTGGACCTGTGCATGAATGTCCATCACAGGTAGCAGAATGCCAGAGGTTTGTTTTAACCTGGGTACACCACTGGAGAGGGTGAACCCAGGTACGGTCTCCAACGATTGCCCAAATTCATCGGAGAGCCTTTGTACAGATTTACGGGTGACCGGAGAACTCAGTGAACGATAGAAACCCGCCTGAATCCATTCTTCACTGAGACCACGGTCCTCCAAGACCTGCCGATCACCCGGTGTTAATTCCGTCAGTTCAATGAACCGTTTATAAATATGGGCACTGGAATGGAAATTCATTTCCTGAAATAAATCGCCCCATTCCAGCCCCAATGCACTCAAAATTTCCTCCTGTTTGCACCCCGCATGGCAGTGCAGCAGTATCTTTTCCCCCTCCTGGCGAATACTGAGGGAAGGGGTGCTATCCTCATGCGCGGGACAGAGAGACTTATATTCAGTTCCACTCTGTGTCACCCGATCCAGTTTTTCCAGAATTCCTTCCATGCCGAGCGTTCCACGCCCTCTGTTGTTGGAACAGATCATGCTGATCTCCAGTTATGTCTATTTTGTATCCGGATTGTACATTGCACTGTTTGGACATCGAGGTGGCCATCGTGGCCAGATTTTGGGAGATGTCACTCACAGCACTAAACCACACGCAGCCGTTCACCCAGAACGCCAGCGCATCCAGTGACGGTGTTTCCTCGTCACCAAATTTGGTCTGTATAATTTGAAATACCTGAGTCATCTGCTGTTGCACTTCGCGCAGTCGTTTCCCCATTTCCAGAAACGACTGTGCAAAATAGCGCAAAGCAAGTTCGTTCTCTTCCATGATAGATTCCGGGGGCCTCCAAGCCCCCGGCCTCCTTACTACTTAGAAGGGTGGAGCATTCCGCATACCACGGCTCACCACCTTGGCCGGTGTGCGAGGCGGTGCGACAACTCGTTTTGCAGGTGCCTTGGTAACCGGTGGAGCGGGGGCCTCCTCTTCCTCCAGCGCAACATCATCCACCGCATCAGAGTTTTCAAATTCTTCATCCCGGCCTCCCTCCTGGAGCTTGGAATCCGCATTCTTGAAAAGTTTCTCAAGTCGACTGATGGCATCGCGCTCCAGTTTGGTACCCGTAGAACCAGCGCCCTTAACCGGGTAGATTCCAATGCGCTCTACGGTTTTCCCGTTGTATTCGGCGTGTTTGACGACCAGCTTTACGGGAGTGCCAGGAAGTCCACTGGAGTCCTCCTGTTCCATGGCCAAGCCTTGCAAACTTCCGGTGTAACCCAGAGAACGCAGGGTTTTCACGGTGCCCTCAATGGCTCGGTCTGTCATCCACAGCAGCACATTGCGCGTGGTGTTCTCATCGATTTTTACACTGATCTCCACGCAAGGTGTCTGTCGATCTCCCACGGCGGTGAGATCGTGCCCAAAAATGGTGCCCTGGTAGGAACCTGCTGCCAAAAGATTATTCATGACTATTCTCCCTTATTGCTGTTGATGAAACTCATTGCGCGTTTGAACTCTGGTTCGGTAATGGCATCCACACTCTGAATGCCAAGGTGTTTACATACTTTTGCGATGCTTACACCGCGCTCCGCAGCGCGGGTGAACAGGGTGTACCGATCTTCGATGGACACCTCGGAGGTCGGAGTGAAGGTCTTTTCCACCCTCTCATCCTCCAGCACATCTTCGGTGGAAACCTCTCCACCCAGTTCCTCCGCGGTGTAAAAGGGAAACGCTGTGAGATCGGGACAGAATGTCCTGGCACCTGCGGTCACGCATCGTGCAAACAACATGGATTTCGGATATTTGATCCACACATCTTTGGAGGTGAGACCAGCCGCCTTGGCATCATCCATGGTGTATTCCCACACACCCACCTTGTTATCTGCGGAATCCTCGTAAAACTCCAAAACACATTTAAGCTTTGAAAGCTCCTTGATTTTGTAGTTGTACCGGGGACGGCTGCGCTTAATCAAACCGGCAATAAAATTGGCGCTGAAGGTTGGGTTCCCCTGCACCAGTTGAATGGCTTTCAGGGAAGCCGCAGCACCCAATCCCAATTCCCTACCAATCTGGATGCGCACCACGGCACTAGCCGCATCCTTGATATCACGGTAGATTCCGGATTTCACCGCAGCGGTGGCAAATTTCTCCACATCACCCATGGTGGCCAATTCCGCAACTGCATTAGACATTCGATACCTCCTCATCAAAATTTGGAGCAGCGCCAATTTCGGACACTGCACTGTAATGCACAAAAATCACCTGAAGTTCCCCGGTAGGTCCGGATTCCCCGCAGATTTGCAAAGGGGTGTCCAGGCGTATCAAGTACCCTACGGCATTTGAATCCCCGAGAAACACTGGCACCAATGGGGAGGAAATAGTGCCGTGGAATGTGTTCTCGGGGTTGTACGAAGTGACCCCATACACATGAACTGGGGTGCCCAGCGGAATAAACTCCGTAGTAACGGGATGCACTTCAGTAGTGCTGTTAGTATCCATACTCAGACCTCCTGTTCTCAAAATCCTCTTGACTCAATGAATCACTAATTTGCCCGCAATCCATGGCTTCATGTTCTGCCCAAAACCGATCCTCATCCTCTTGGTAGGTGGTTTCCGGCTGGTACGGCTTATCCCAGTCATCAGGTAACTGCATCTCAGCACTCCTTATAAAAGATGACAATGACTACACTGTCACTGTCTTATACTAAAGTTACCGTGTAACATTTAGAAAGCAATACCATCTGTCAACAATTTGCCAATTTTTTGTCAAATTGCAGTTACGGTGCGAAGGTATATTCTGTAAAATAGGTAAGAGTGCTGAATATTAAGGAGTCAGTAATGTCGCCACCTGATGATAATCAGGACAAAGTTACGACCCTGCGGATACGCCATAAAACTCTGAGGATTTTTCAGATTTGTGCCGCATGGAAGAATATGTCCATGATTGATTACTTGGATTATCTCGCCAAAACCCAAGGAATTAGGGATTTGAAGGAAGCGGAAAAGGGAATTTCCAACATGGGAAAGGATGACAAACAATGAAACGCGATAAACATGGTAATCCTACCGATTGCACCATGACCAGGGTGCGCAAGGAAACCCTGCGTAAAATGCAGATTGTGGCGGCATTCAAGAACATCACCCTCACGGATTACATAGACCACCTCATGTCTACCCAAGGTGTAAAGGATATCCATGAGATGGCCGATGCCATGAGTAAGGTTAAATAATCTGTAAACTTTGTAATTGACAGTATTCCGGAATCACCCGTATAATGGGTAGTACACATGGAATACGGCACCGAAAAAGCCCCGAGTTTAACGCTCGGGGCTTTTAGTATTTAGTACATTGGTACCATGGTACTACCTGTGCAGCACTTGTGCAGCACTTGTGCAGCACTTGTAAGGAAAACAGACCACTTTTCCTTACCTACCAACTGCGTTTTTCTCTTTAAAACAGCCAAAATATATGCGCCCGGTAAGATTCGAACCTACGACCCTCGGTTTAGGAAACCGATGCTCTATCCCCTGAGCTACGGGCGCATAACTAGAATTTTATGCATTCCTACGCACTTCTGTGCAGCAGTGAGTGCTGCACAGTCTCTTCTTGGTGCAAATAATGGTCGTAGATTTTAAGGGTTACTGTGGCATTTTCGTGCCCGAGCTTGGCACTGACTTTGCGCGGGTCCTGTATACCCAGTAAAAAGGTCGCACAGGTGTGGCGAATATCGTGAATTCGGTATCCTGGGCACACCTGTTTCCACCACCGCTTGTACAGGTTGTTTCTACGCAGCCGATAACCATCTGGACTGGTAAACATAGGTGCCTTATTAGAGCCTCTTAAAGGCCCTAATAGGCCATTTAATTGTGCAGATAGTACAATGCGCCTATTTCCGGAAATTGTCTTTGTAGGCGTGATTTTTGCGCCTTTATTGAACTCACGGTACGACTTGCTTACCTGAACTGCCTTACCGTCAAAGTCTTCCCAATTTAGCGCAAGGGCTTCTCCCAGGCGCATCCCCGTATCCAGTAGGATACACACCAGCGTGTAATAGGTGGGATAGCGTTTTTGAGTGGTTTCCAGAACCTGCTGGATCACCGCAGGGGGTAATATTTTCCCTCGTTGTGGTCGGTGACTACAGCGCAGGTGTGCTGGAAACACCAGGTTGGTAAATCGCACCAGATTCTTGAACCGCTTGAACAGTCGTGCAGCCTTGGCTTCAGAAAACCGTTTCAAGTTCTCCACGGTTTTCAAGATAGTTTCCTGATCCAAAGTATCCTTTACCACGCATTCCGATAACGCCCGAATTTCTTGGGCATATCGTTGTTGGGTACTTTCCCGCACCTTCAGCGTGGACATGAACTGAGACACCGCCTTGGAAAAGGAGGCACTAGGTTGAGAAGCCGAGGCCATGGCGGCTTCGGCTTCGGCGCGTGTTTTGAAATACTTATCTTTGCGCTTCCCCTGGTGAACGGTGGAAACCGCCCAAAGTTTTCGATCCCGTTTGTAAAATAGACTCGCCATGGAATGGAAATACCTTAAAAGTCCATTCTCATGCAAGCCCCGTTTACATAGAAGCCGAACTGTTCGTAGTATTTGCACAGGTTTGGGTCGCAATCCAGAATCACCTTGAACACCCCTCGGGTGTGGGCGTACATGATGGCGTATTTGATCAGTTGCCGTGCAATTCCCTTGCTGCGCCACTCGGGCACTACCGCAACATCGTCCAGGATGGCATAGGGGTTTCGGAATTGCAGCTTATCGAGAATGTACAGGGTGCAGGTGCCCACGATAATGCCCTGCTCCACCCAGACAAAAGTGGGAGAGTTACCTGAATAGTACCTCTCCCGCAAAATTGTTTCTTGTTCTTTGAGATTTGTGAACAAGGTACCCAATTGCTCAAGCACCTTGTCGTATTCCAGTTTCAGATCATGCAGGTCCAGTCTCCGTATCTTTGATAGATCGCACAAAGTCGAACTCCCTCATAAAAAGTTGCTTTATGTATCCTTCATTGGGCATCACCTCAACCACGCAAATCCGTTCATGCGGCTTGAATTTGGGCGCATCGCTGTACGACACATAATGCGCTATTTTCGCCCCAGTAACTCCTAGTTGGTGCTGGAGTTGGGGATAATAGTATTTTGGAACCCATCCTCTCAGTGCTTCCGAATGCGCTCGATCATTCGGGCATTTAATCTCCAAGATGACATTTCGGCATTCCGAAATGCCGTCCAGAGACGCACGAAACCAACTGTAGTCCTGGTGTTCGGCACAGATGGGTTCCATTTTTAAACCGGTCAAATCTTCGTACATGGAGCGCACAATTGGCTCAAGGCGTTTGCCTCGAGCCATGCGCTCGTTCTCCACCTGTTCTTGGATTTCCCCGGTTTTCCGGGCTTTGAGTTCGTGGGGTTTACACCATGGATTGACATCCATGAGTACGGCGGCATCAGAACCACCAACCCCCTGCCGTCTCCACTCCAGCCACTCTGATCCTTCTTGGTCCATAATCACTAGCTTGAATCCCATGTCGAGCATCCTCCGGGTGAAACAGTGGTAATTCCTTTTTAGCCCGTAGCACCATGACCGCAATCTTCTCCTGACTACCGGGAAGATGTGGGCACGGTGCCGTAGGGTCTAATTTACCACGGTTGTTCATAAGTAGTATACATCATTTACGATGTATTCAAGCAACATTTTTTAATGCATTGCGCAAGCCCACCGCAGCCAATCCACCTAGAAACGATTGGATAGCCTGTTCCACCTGTCCCTGGGAAAACTGATAAAGTGCAAGTCCAAACAGGCCAGCAGCAGCAAGGTAGGTCTTGTACCCGTTGAGTAGGTCCATAATTACCCTCCTATGAGTTTTTTGAGTTCTTCTTCCACATTGACTTCTTTACTTTGTTTTTCCCTGTCGCGCAGTTTTTGCCGTACCAGAGCCAACAGGGGGTGTTCTCTGGGTTTAGAGCGCTCTGCAAACAGGTATCCGGCTACAGCCCCAGCCACCGCAGCCAGGATGGCAGTGGTGTCAAAATTCATCGGTATCCCTCCTAAAAAGTAGTATCAGTGCAAACCCCACCAAGCCCAGGCCGAACAGCAACGATGTACTCAACAGAGTACGCCGTAGATCGGGATCACCTTCCCTTCTGTAGTTGGGGTCGGCTTTCCGCAGTGCCGTGGCGAGGCCAGCAGCACCATCGGAATAGTCGTCCTGTCTATGAACCACCCTTCCACTGGGTAATTGCACATAAATGGTTGGGCTACCTGCTGTGTAGAAGCCCACATTTTGTACAGTCCAGTGATCGGGTGAGTAATCTTGGACCACAATATGTTCCCGCAAAGTATCAAACTCCGGATTCAGCCGGATATCATTGAGGACAATTTTGCGCTGTTCCTCGGTGCCAATCACCGTGACCCTGAGATGCGTGGAGTCATCTGGAACACCGCTCACCTTCTGTTCTGCGGTGCCCTTGGAAACTTGGGAACCGTTGAAATAATACTTCTCTCCCTTGTCGATTTTGGACAAATCGACTCCGTAGTTGTTGATGCGGCGCATTTCCGCAATCGGGTCTTCGTCCGGAATGTGTTCTTGTCCCACAAGCAGCAGTAAACAGGTCCATAGGTGCATCGTGTTCTCCTAGCTCGGTGGTGGAGGTGGAGGCGGTGCAATCCACACAACTGCCCACCCGTTTCCACCGTCAGTCCAGCGTGATTTGAATTCTTCCACACTCATCCAGATAATTTCCCCGGGAGTGCCGTTGTTGTCCCAGATACCCGCTAACTGGTCATCCAGGTGACACAGACACACCATGTGCGCGATGCTTCCGCTGTAACGCACCTTATCCCTTCCCGCGTAGGTGATTGCCGGAAAACGCCCGGTTTTGAGTGCCAACCGCAACAGGCTAAGGTCGGTGCCCTCGTACTGCACATAGTCATGAGAGGTGCCGATTTTGGAAAAGTATTCTTTGAGCTGCTTGTCCACCTTGGAAGGGTAACCTCCACCTGGTTGCTTGGCGCACCAGTCCCGCAACCCGCGCAAGGATTCCAGATTTTGCCACCGTGCCGCCATTTCAATGGACGACATCACGCACATTCCCGCACCATCCGCATGGGAACCGATGTTGGTTATGTGCTGGGACAGGGGAAAATCAATCTGCACCGGAGTGTTGTTGGGACCCACCTTACCCCCCAGCGTAATTCCCTCAACTGAGGGTTGGGAGGGAGTACCCCATGGTCTTTTTGGCTTGGGTTTGTCCGGTGGTGCCGGTTTTGGGCACTTCCCGTCCTTGCATGGATCGCATTTGCAGGGGTCACATTTGCAGTCTCTGCACTTGGCTTTTACCCTGGGGACCAAGTCCAGCGAGGGAAGCGTGGGAATAGCTTCCCTCGCCACAAGAAATGCACCAACTAGAAGGATCGGGATTGCAAGTTTTTTCATCCTTTTACTCCTCTATTGGTCAAAATAAAAACAACAAAGAAGATAAGTCCGGTTAATGCTGCACCATCCCGGAACCCCTGCCAGTACAACCGCTCCAGGATCATACGCACAGGGATGAGGATGTCGTTTAATAGCTCAATGTTCGGTGTTTCTGGGTTCATAGAAGGACCATTTTCCAATCGGGCACTTTTCGGTGACCCATGAGGTTTTGGTTTTGATGAAACAACCGCACACACCGCATCGGTTCTCTTCCTTGAGGAATTCACATTCCACGCAGGTGCGCATCCGTTCCTGATGCACTTCCAGAGGCACTCGCTTGCACCCGGAAAACGCCCACTTGGCTGCACTGCTGACAAAGCTCCCCATCTGTTCTGCGGTGGAGGGCATTTCCACCGAGGCGTTGGAATCCCAGGCTTTCCGCACCCTGTCGTTGTGATGGTAGAACCAGCACAACCGGCACTGGGTTTCATCCCAGGTGCTATTGGGGATCACATTCTCGCAGTTACACGGGCGGGCCATTGTCCACCGTATTGAAGTATTGGATGAGTAATCTTTTGAGCTTATTCACCGTCACCTCTACTTCAGAGTTGTCGGGAAAGAAATCTATATTATGAATAGTTTTTTTGGGTAACTGTTTAGTCAGCCCCACATTGTAACCTTTGGTTCCATCCTCTAAAGTTGTTTCACTAATTGAAATATGTAGCATTTTTACTCCTAGGTTTTGATGATGAATTTTAAGACAAAGAAGGGATTCATGTGATCTACGGAACTACCACTTCCGGCTGATCCTGTATTACTAGCTGTGCCATTTAAAGTGTGACTATGATCTCCAGCAGCATTCATGATAGATTGCATATAGTAGTTATTAAAAGTTGTTCCCGGATTTAAATTCGCACCTCCACCAGAATTAACAAGACATAACATTGGTATAGTAGATGAGTGTGAATGTGATCCCGCAGTAGTTGTGCTACCAGCAGGTGTAAAACTGTGCGTATGGCTAGGCATATGGCTAGTAGTAAGGGTGTGCGACTCTGTGCCTAGTTTTTGCCCCATTGTGGTTCTAGGAGTTAATCCCGTACCACTCCCAAAAGCCATGGGAACCCTACTTCGCATATCAGGCAGTTGAAAGTTTAGACCAGAAGCTCCTGTATATGCACTACCCCCATAAGTATTAGATATTACAGAGTGTAAAGATAGATAATTAGTAGAGCTAATTGAACTTCCGTCACATTCTAACCACCCACTAGGAATTGTCGAACCAGCAAACATCTGAACTGTGCCTGTGGGAACTACTGAGCTTAGGCTTACCCAGCTAGGTGCAGAGGTTCCATTGGACTGCAATAACTGACCCGAAGTACCCGCACTAGTAAATGCGTAGGCCGTACCTGTACCATAAGCTAGTCCACCCTGTGTAGGTGTGGCACTACCATTTGTGCCACCTCTGGCGATAGCCAGAGTGCCACTACTAATATTAGACGCAGCTAGACTGGTTAAAGATGCACCGCTTCCACTAAATTTGGTCGCAGATAATGTACCTGTTGAAGGAACGAAACTGATCTTGGTACTACTGGTATTAACCATCACATCGCCAGAATTAGTGGTGGTTAGGAGGGGATAGAGTGTACTTACTCCGGCTGTATCATCGGTGACTGCAATATAATCCGCAGTAGAAGCATCCCCTGCCGTGTTAGCGTAGCTCACACTCGCACTAGGTAGTGCAGAAGCTACTTCCGTTTGTGCTATAGACACTACCTCTGCATACACACCGTAATCGGTGAGGGTTGAGGGAATTCCCGTAATGTTTGTCCATGTCACATTTCCGCTAGATACCAGACTATCCACCTCGGTTTTAGTGTACGCATCGGTAATTCCATAGTCTACCAGAGTAGTCGGGTTAGTTCCTGCCGTAACTCGACCCTTGGCGTTTACGGTAACGGATTTGTAGGTGCCAGCCGTGACTCCCGTATTAGATAGTGATGCTGTAATGGAGACATTGGCACTCCCATCAAAACTGGTACTGCCTGTGACATCACTTGTTAGGGAAATAGTTCGTGCGGTTGATAGTTTAGTTGCCGTATCTGCATTTCCAGCAACAGGACTAATTTCAATGTAAGTCGAACCACTCCATCTGTAAATTTTATTGGTGGACTGATCTACATAAATAATTCCGGTACTACCACTAACGGGGAAACCGGAATAGGTGGCGTATTCTAGAACATCATCCACATAACTGGGTAATTGAGAAGACGGTACTTTCCCTGTAGCATCCAAACCAGCTACTTTATTGGCTACACCAATATCTGTGGTTTTAACCGCATCGGTAATTCCATAACCATCTACCGTAGTAGGTTTCGCCGTAATCTGACTAAATGTGTGCGTGTGGGTAGAAAGGGAGGCATCTATAATTCCATAACCCGCTAAAGTGGTAGGGGTACTGGTTATTTCGCTGAATGTGTGAGTGTGTGAAATATTAGCTGCGTTAGTAATACCATACCCTTCCAAAGTGGTTGGATTAGTGCCAGCAGTTACTCGACCTTTGGTATCTACAGATACACTTTTATAAACTCCCGCCGTAACCCCACTATTAGCAAGGGTTACGCTAATCGAGGTTGCACCCGAACCCGTTGCATCCCCGCTCAGAGTAATACTCTGATTCGCAGTCAGGTAGGTACTGGTATCTAATGTCCAACTGTCCGTTGCAGTCTTTTTCAGAAAACCATTAGTACCAGCTAAAGTGGAAATTTTGGTAAGGTCGGTATCTAGTGGTTGTGCATTAGTAATACCATACCCCTCCAAAGTCGTTGGTTTGGAGGTAATATGTATCCAGTCTGGTGCTAGATTTTGTGCCGAACCCACACTACTCACCCGGCCATAGGTGTCTATGGTTAAAGGTGTAATTTTTGTATTGGAACCATAAGTTCCCGCAACATTTGCAATAGTGGATAATTCTACAGTTGCTGTGGGGCCACTACCGTTGCTAATAGATAGTGTGCTACTTGCGACCTGACTTAGGCTAGAAGTTGGGAGCCAATTGGATTTTGTGGCATCCCATATTAAAGTTTGACCCTGCGTAGGTGCAGTAGTTACTGTGTCCACATCGGTAAGGTCGTTGATATTTAGGGTAACTGCACCTGTTTTCCCAGCTACTGAGGTAACGGGTGGAACATCCACGCTGGCCACAATCTGAATATTATCCTTGGAATCCCTGACAAAGATTTTCTTGTCAGGAATGTTCACGGCAATTTCGTACTCCACCAAATCAGTAGTGGTGGGATTTTTACCCGTTACTTCGCTGCGTTTGGGTTTGATGATATCGACTAGGCTGATATCAATCGTAATACTTACAGACTGTACCCCCAATGCCGAGAAAGTGAGTATGGCCTGAGTACCATTTCCCAGTATTAGGTTGGAAAAGGTGACATTTCCCGTGCTATTGGTCGATCCTGTGGTAGTTCCTGTAAGCGTTGCACCAGTAGCACTAGAACTAATTGCAACACTAGGTAGCGGTACTGGTTCATCGTCTGGATCAGCCAATTGCACCGTAATCGGCCACCGCAGAGGCCGATTACTGATTGCGGTGGTAGGAATGGGTGTACTGGTAATAATCAGTTTACTAGCATTACTGATCGTGAAAGTGTTGGAGCTTACGGCATTAAGGTTTGTGACGGTGAAAATCAGCGAGGCCGGGCGTATATCCAGTGCGGTATTGGTGCTATCGGCAACCAGTCCCAGGTTGGTGAATGTGGCAACACCACTAATAAAAGATACGGTCTGTGTTCCGGTGAGGTTATACCCAGTGTTACCACCAGCACCTTCAAATACACTCACACTACCTGTATAATCTGTGTCCAGCGTGAATACATTGGTTTGGTCATCCAAGTCCCCCACTTGAATGATCGGTTGTACCGCTAGAGGAGCATTGTACCTTGCGCCATTGGGTTGCTGAAATACCCGGATTACCTTGATGATTGCCATTAGTAAGTATCTCCGTCTATGACACGACCACCCGAACCACCGCTACCGCCCACCACATTACCGGGTTGCCATCGTTGTGCTGTGTTGTTCCAGACAAGTGCCTGTCCGTTCAAGGCACCTTTTTGCCCAATTGAGAGTTGTAAAGTGTTACTATCATACTCCAAGGGGTAGGCTGTTGTAAAGTTGGAATTGTAAGAATCTATGCCCCAACTGTTCGTGGCCGGGTCCCACACCAGGGTTTGTTTCACGGCACCCTGCCCGGTCTGACCATCAACTATGCTCAGGGTATTCGTGGTGCCATCAAAATCCAAAGGTTGTACCGCAGTAAAAGGTGTTGGGTTATTTGGATTCAGCGGGTCGTTTACCGGTAATTGTTGATACACATTGGAATCGGACCACCACGCTTTGCCTATTTCCAGAGTTCCGGAAAAGAAGGGACTGATGATGTAAGGGGAACCACTTATGATTTTTCCAAGACCGATCTTGATATTCAGGTTTCTGCTGCTGTTGTTGTACACGCAGATTTGCCGAATTACACTCGCCCAGGGAGAACGCCCCGAGAGAGCCGGAACCTTGTACACCAATTCTGGGGTGGTGACGGTTCCACTGATGATTTTCTGTTCCAGGCGTTCATTGACCACATAATTGTTTCCATCGCGGGTTTCCCCGTGACTGATGGTCACATGAACTTTGTCGGAGGGAAGCAGGGTATAGGAACCAGCGGGTTCTACTGTAATGTACAGTTCATCCAGCAGGGTATCCTTGCTCAACACAATCGGGCTTGGGTAGCTGAATAGACTTACCTCGGACAATCTCCATATTTTCCCTGAAGACAGATTAAAACTGTGCAGCTTGGTTTCAATGTAGTGCGAGGGGTAATCCCGTTTACTGGCATCCTCGTTTCCTGGAGGAAGGGTCAGATAGGCATCATCCAGATAGGTGCGCAACAATAGATCGTAGTTGACGGTGGTTCCGGTTTGCGCTAGGGAATGCAAATACACTTCCTTTACCACCCGCTTCAAGGCAGTATTGCTGCTAAAGGAAAGCATATTGTTTTTGTTGGTTTCCAAGCCATCCGGTTCACTGTAACCAACCACTTCCTTGTAGGACTCCTCCCCATCCACAGCCAGATACTCATACTGCATATAGTGGACGGAAGCTTGCACATCACAGGCGATATTGGCCTGAGAGGAGCTTACATAGAGTGTCGAATTATAGGGTACGACTAGGGTTTTCATAGTCCCATCCAACTCCTTCTATATCCCGCGTTAAACGGTACACCTTTGATGTTGTTCACCCAGGTTTGATTCCTAGCTGCGGAAAAACTGAACTGCAATCCACCGGAATCGTAGACAATCGGAGCTAGTGCGCTTGGGGTAAACACCGGCCCCTGGGGACCTTCATCCCCTTGAGCGCCTGTGGCACCCTGTGGGCCTCGCAGCGAAATACCTGCGGGCCATGCATTGTTTTCCTTGGGGCCGTACAAATAAGTGTTTTGGTAGGTGGTTCCCGTGCTGTCGTAGTGATTGAGAATCAGGAAATCCCCGTTCTGTCCCACTGTGGGTACTGTCAGAGTACCGTTGACCTGTTCATACCAGATCACCTGCCCCGCCTGAACTCCAGGCAACCCCTGAATGCCCTGTGGTCCCTGGGGTCCTGTGTTTCCGGGAATGCCTTTGAGTTCCGCATAAGTGGCTAACGCATCGTAGGCAGTCCAGCTACCGTTTTCCTTTTTCCCGTACAACCGGATGGATATTTCCACATCATTTGCATCAATCACCCGCAATAATAGAAAATCCCCATCATTACCCACCGTGGCAAAAGCAGCGTTCACCGTGGTAAGGCTTGCCACCTGCGCTTCCGTGGCGGTTTGCTCATGGATTATGTTTGTGGTGGAAGCTCCACGGGGTCCGGCTGGACCGGTGCTTCCTGTCGGTCCCGAGGGTCCCACAGGCCCGGTGGGGCCTACGGGACCTGTTAATCCGGTGGGACCCACCAAGTGCAGTTTGACGGAAATACCTTCCCATTGGAATATGCTGCCACCCGGTTGAATATTGATGCACCCACCGCACTTGGGTCCATATAGGTCGTTATTGAGGGTATCGTAGTAAAAATCCCCGTTGGAACCGTATGCGGGGCTGGGTGGGCCTTCTCCATGTAGTAAACTTGGACCACGACCACCACTTCCCAAAGATCGTGCTGAGATGGCTCGCCAACCACCCGCGTCATAGCTCAGGATATCCCCCTGCGCCCCGGTAACACCAAAGGTCAAATCCAAGGTTGAGTTATCTAGAGCAAGTGGCGTGATGGCATTCAGGTTCTTTAGTGCCCACTCACTATTGGTGGCATCCCACACCATGAACTGGCCATTGTTGGTGCCATCGGTAATGGAAATAGTGGAGGATTGTTGATCCCAGGCAAGTGGAAGGGTGGCACTTATCTCCGTTAGCACTTTCTGGTTGACCCAGTTGGTTCCATCAAATACCAAGCTTTGGTCCTGTTCGGGACTGCTGATCACCACATCAGACAAATTGTCCAAGGCGTTTGGGCTGTTTACCCAATTCGTGCCATCAAATACAAGATTATCTAGTATTTCCGGATTGGTAATGGACACATCACTTAAATCGTCGAGAGCAGATACCGATTTTCCATTTACCCAATTACTTCCATCAAAAAGAAGCACTTCGTTTGATTGTACATTCGTGATCTCAACATCACTCAAATCATCCAAGGCTGAAACCGGCGTACCGTTTACCCACTTGGATGCATTAAGATCATACACCAAGGTTTCGCCGTCTTTGGCGTTTGTAATCTGTACATCGTTCAATCCGGATAATTCAACAATCGGTGGATCAATTTTGGTGGCTGCCCAATTCGCTCCATTCCAACTAAGCACCTGTCCTTGGCTAGTGCCATCGTTGATTTTGAGCGTGGTGGTGGCTAAATCCCAGTTTAGCGGGGTTACCGCGGCTATATCCGTAATTCCAGCAGCACCTTCGGGACCCTGTTCACCCCGAGCCGCCAAGAGTTCCCAGTTGCTGGTGTTGGTGGGCAGAATATCGGTGGTGTCGTTTTTGGTGCAGATATACGCAGAACCATCAAACTCCACCACATCGTTGATATTGAAGGTCAGAATGGAAATGGCGGGATCGTTGTAATCCCCCTTCCAACTGAAACCCACTCCATTGGCACCCGCGGCACCGGCTACCCCAGGATCACCCTTGTCCCCTTTGGGTCCGGTTAAGGCAATTCCACTCGAGGGCCAGCCCGCTACTTCCTTGGGTCCCCATAGCACCGGAGGATCAATGGTCTGAATATAGAAATCCCCCACCACCCCTGTAGTATTGGTGGGAGTTACACTACCGTTGAGAATGGTTTTCCCGTCCAAACCATTGGTTCCATTGGTGCCATTGAGGCCATTGGCCCCGGCTGGGCCAGCGGGGCCAGCTACGGTAGAATCCGCACCCTTCAGGGTATATCCCGCACCCCATAAACCACTGGCCTTGGGTCCAAAGATTTGCCAAGTGGCTCGGTTGATCCAAAAATCCCCATCCACCCCATCACTGGCAATAGGGTCCACTCCACCATTTAATACGGAATAACCCCGTGGTCCCTGCGCTCCCGCAGCCCCCGCATCTCCTTGGGGTCCCGCATCGCCAGTGTCACCCTTGTCCCCCTTCAGGGAAACACCCGTGCCCCAGGTAACCAAACTGTTTACGGTGGTGCGTGGTCCAAACAGGGTCTTGGAAACGGTGTTGAAGAAGTAGTCCCCATCCACCGCAGCCGTGGCCGTAGTGGGGTCGGAAGTACCACTCAGGATGGTGGCCCCGCGCAATCCCTGAATACCCTGGATGCCCTGAATACCTTGTGCCCCGGCAGGTCCTGTAGGTCCACTTGGGCCAGCCGGCCCAGAAGCCAGTACCCTTTCCCAAACCCCTACACCAGCAGCATATTTCCAGATGTATATCCATTGTGTATCCGTGTCGTACCAGAACGCTTTGGCGTTTGAGGGATCGCTTGGTGCGGGAGGTTCCTCTGCCTGAATGGTGTAGGTTACGGTGCCACCCAGATTCGCAATATTGAAACCACCCACCTGAAACCCGTCTCCCACAAACAACTGATGGGAATCGGTGGTAAAAGCCGGTTCACCCAGTGCCAAAATCTGGGTTTGTATACTCGCTAACGGTCCATTTTTGAACTGAATTAGTGGCATATTACGCCTCGGTGATTAGGATTTGAAGTGGATTGGGGTTTTCGGGAGCGCAAGAGAATGCCGTTAAATCCACATTGGGGATCGTGAGTTGGAACGGATCGCACAGGCAGGTGGTGATGTTGGATAGGGTGACTGCCGGTTTGTTCAGATTCAAGATATCCTTCAGCACCAAAGTAAAACTGCTGGTGCCTATCATGGAGAGTCGCGCTTGAAGGATGTCCTGTGCGGAGCCAAACTCATCAGTGATACCCACCCATCCACCCTCCGTGGTGCTTTTTTGCAGGGGAATTACCAAATCCTTCAAAAAGGGACAGGTTTCCCCCACACCCTGAAACTTCAACAGCAATTTGGCGGGAATGGTGCATCCTGTGCCCGCGCAAGGGAAACTGGAATCCACCGCATCGGAAATGCAGATCGGGGTGTTGGGAATAATACCGTTGGAGGTTCCCTCAATATTCACCGGGATCGAAGTGAACATTCCCAAAGTGAACACTCCACCCACTTCGTTGAGTTTCTGGTCACACGCAATCGCCCGTGGTGCCGGATAGGGAATGGAATCTACGCACCGCATATTCAGGTACCAATTCATGGCCTGGGGTCGTTCCGCTTCCTGTTGGGAAAAGGTGTCCGCAAGTGCATCCACAATCACCAGGGCGTAGGTGGGGGATTTCTCGGTTTTGTAGAAGGTCAGTCTTCCCCAGGATTGAGAACCACTCTGGCAGGTGAAACTTTTGGAACCGTACACCTTGCGAGAAGCCACTTTTTCCCCATTCCAGTACACCGTGACACTCATGCTCGTCTGGAAATGGTAGTCTAGGGCCACCGTTCCCACGCTTTCTCCCAAGCAAAACTTCACCACATACGGTGGTTTGTGCCAGTGTGGGTAGGTAAGTGCTGTGGCGTTGGTGGGAACCGTCTTAGTTTTTTCAAGGATGGCACTGTAGGGAAGGAACATATCCGAAGTGCCAAATCCGTACAACTGGGTGGTGGTGGAATCCCCCTGCATACCCTTGCATTGACCGCAAGGGTATGCGTCTGAGGTACAACCCACCGTGCCAAGGTAACACTCAATAAAAATATCCTCGGCCAGGTCGTTGTAGGGTGCCCGTACCACCTTGGTGCTGGTGTTCTCGTTCAAGTTCCACAGCACATGGTCATGATTGCCGTTGAGGCGCACCGGAACAATTCCGGCACTGACCACATCCTGGTCCGGCAGTTGCCGATAAATCCAGTCTTTGGTGAATTTCTTGAAAAAGGTTTTCAACTGCGCAACGGAAAATTCCTTGTCGGAAACTCCCGCAGGTTTCCGGTACAGGCTGGAACAGTAGTTTTGTTTTTCCTTGTAGGAGGAAGCCTGAATCCGGAAGTTCTTGGACAGAATGCTGTACCCCGCCTTCCCTTCCCCCCACAACAGGCTTTTGGGTCCGTACAGCAAATTATTCTTGGTGTCGAAGACAAAGTCGCCGTTCTCAAACGGGTCGTTCACCTGTCCCACCCCGTCAAACACCTTCGGAATATCCTGTGCCCGAGTGGGAGGGAATTTTTCCCCATCCTCCCGCTCAAAGTAGCGCAGCCTTCCCTCCCGCGCATTGCGGGTGAACAACTGATTGGTCGTGGTGTGCTGTGTGTTTTCCTCCACCATGGGAAGGTCTTCTTGGGTTGTCAACACCCGATAGGGTTGACCACCCACATAGAAGGTCACCACCGATGGAATAATGCCACCGCTATCCTTCACCTTGGTTAGTAGGCGGTTGTACGCGTCTATGTTGGAAAGGATTTCAGCACCATCCGGATAGCTGGGGTTTTCCCGAGATTCCTTGAGGTTCATGGAAGCCAGATTTCCACGCCCTCCCGCCGTGGCCGAGTCGTCCCCTGCCGTGAATTCCAGAAAATCCTGGTACGCCTCCGTGACACGCACCTTGCCATCGTAGGTCAGGGAAATGCGCCCGTTAGTGCTTTGACACAATAAATCCAAAAACACCGGAACCCGGAAGCCGTTGCTTTGTTTTCTCAGGATTTCGTGTGGAAACAGATAGTCTTCAAGAAAAGCCGTGCTTTTGATGTCGATCTCGGAAGTATCGTATCCAATGCGCTTGAACACCTCCAGGTACAGGTCGCGCCAGGTGGTGCAAGTGGAAAGTTTGAAAGTTCCCGTGGTATGCCACCACCACCAGTACCGATCATCTACCAGGGGCAGTACCCACAGAGAATTCTTGTGTGGAAATGGGAATCGAGCCACCACTTCATTACTTGCTAAAAGGTTTTCATCCAATCTCTGGAACAGGGGTCTGGGGGGCAACATCCACATCCGCATGGAAAGTGCCTTGCCGTATTCCGAGGAGGTCTTGATTTTGAGGTAGTGCGGCTTGTACCCCTTGGCGCGATTGGGCACCTCTCCCTGCACCCGGTTGCGAATACCACCCAGAGAATCCTCGGAGTCCGCATTTCCACCCACATCAAAACCGGGAAGTTTTTCCAAATACTCGCTGGTGGTCAGGAAAAACCCGCAACCAAAACGACTGGCACCCGTGGGCCAATACAGGGAACCCAGTTCCATTTTGGACAAGTACGAGAGCGCGTTGTAGTTGTAGGTGCTGATGCCATCCGGTACGCGCACGGCAATATCACGCAGGTAATCCTCGGGATCAAACATTCCCTTGAGGCGTGAAAACTCTAGTATTTCCTGGGTGGGAAATACCAGAGGCATATCAGCATAGGACGCTTCTATACTCATGCAATCTTGCTGTCCGCTATGGTGGGTGAACTGCTGAAAGGAAGAGTGAATCCACCTTCAGCCATGTTGAAAAGACGGTTGAACAGAGTCTGGAAAGTGCTGTTGGTTTCCCCGGATTTGGTGAAGGTGATGTTGATGCGTTCTCCGGTAACTACTGGAGTGGACGCAACACCAAACACCGTCACATAGGGTCCCCCGGAATACAACTGAGTTTGTTCTGCCAAAGCCAGCCTGTCCATGTACACTTCGGAAAGATTGGCTGTGGTACAGCCAATCCTGAGAAAC
>JACCDP010872712.1_pt1 | contig 49294 bp, 57 predicted proteins | sample 7445841 | NCBI WGS metagenome assembly JACCDP01 (sample SAMN15323441, study PRJNA562643) | freshwater metagenome | isolation source: river surface water | place: USA:Blue River Watershed | collected 2017-08-17
GCAACAGCGCCTCAAGCAACAGCGCCTCAAACTATAGTTACTGCTCCAGTAGTTGCTCCTCTCCCCGTCCCTACCGGTCCCGAAGTCCAAATTGCCCCACCCCCCGTCGGACCTCGTCCAATTAGAAGAAGACCTGTTGTTGCCCCACCTGAAGCCATCGCTCAGTCTACCGCGACCACGGTCCTTCCACAACCCATGCAGTAGCCGCCGGCCCAATAACCATAAATGAATAATTATTTCTCAAGCGGAAAATCCTTTAGGCGACCCTCATTTTTATCACAATCTACAACATTTGCAGCATATTTATAACATACACCATTTTTATCTTTGTAAACTATTTTACCAGCCGTCTCAGGAGTCGGATATTTATGTATAATATCCTGCTGGGGCTTTATAAAGAAGATCGCAATAATTCCAATTACTACACCGGCAAAGAAGGGCATTAGTCTCAGATGTTTCAACATACTTATATTTAGGTTAGAAAATATAATTAGGTTAAACAGGAATGGGGGTATTAAGCTTTCTAGGTGATGAAAGATTTAATGTATTTTTTAGCTTTGTACTCGGCTTAGGATTAGTATGTATTGCTAGACCTATTTGTGAAGGTAAAGATTGTCAGGTAGCAAAGCCGCCATCGGACAAAGATTTTGATAAATATGTTTACAAACTTGGACAAAAATGTTATGAGTTCAAGTCTGAAGTGATTGAATGCCCCTCCTCGGGGACAGTTGAGGCTTTCCGACAATGTATGTCTGCTGATATGATGGAGCCATTCCGTGATCAGTTTGCTAGACGCGGATCACCAATTAAACGCTGTGAATAGTTTTAGATAAACGATTTCTAAGATTTTCAGAGAATGGCACAAGGTGGAACTCTTCTAAGCGACTTGGACTCTAAGCCTCCGACAATGAGTAAAGATGACGATCTTGTTAATAAAATTCTGGCCGATATGAATATTCCAAGTCAGTCAAACCCAATTATGAATGCTCCACCACCATCCGGTAACGGTCGTGTGATTAATGCCCCCAACCCCAATTCCATATACCCCGTTGCAATTGATCCTGGGACTGCAACTGCACATGTAATCGGTAAAGATTATCCAACTTCAGCTGATTTTGCAAATCTAATGCACTCTCCCCAATTTACTCATGGAGGCTCTCAATTTGCGAATATACCACAGCCTATGATACGTCAACCGCCTACACTAATTGAGCCAACTAAGGGAAATATGTATACGGATATCATTGTACAGATTAAACAACCTATTCTTGTTGCAATAATCGTATTTATCGTAAGTCTACCTATAATTAATGTGCTCATAGGGCATTATTTTCCATCATTATTAAGAATTGGCGGCGATCTAACTACGGCAGGCCTAGTTGTTAAATCTGCAGTAGGGGGATTTCTCTTCTGGTTTATTCAGAAGGTTCTTGTACCCTTAATGGCAGTCTAATTTCTTTCCATCTAAGCTTTAGAGAATGAAGTTTAACAGTCTAACATACAACATTGCTCATGTAATTCTGATTGTAACTGCTATATACACACTAGTATATTCAGGTTTAACTGGTCTACTTTTATGTTCATCTGTAACACTAATCGCCGCGGCCTTCTTAGATCAGTTTGAAATTATTGTCGCTGTAGCGGTAATATTTGCACTATTCTATATTTATTATCTTAAGGGATATCTCAGACGCTTTGAACCCTTTCAGGATGGCGCTCAGACTATCGTAAACCGTGTAGGTGATATGAAAAAGAACTATCGCCAGGTACCCCAGAGCCTTCAGGGGCCTCCGAATGAGCCGGCTGGAGTATATGACCCCGCGGTCGAGGGATTTGAAGATGTCCAGCCTCAGGTTCCTAAAGAGGGTGAATCCAAGGATAGCAAGGCCGCCCCCGCTAAGCGCACAAATGAGGTCGACCCCGTTCAGGTTGAGAAGGTAACAAGTGCTGTAAAGAAGGAGAAGGATGCAACAGAAGAGGAATTCCAATCTGCGACAAATACCCTGTTTAAGGTTGGAAAGATGCCATCTGAAAATGCGGATGGCCCTAAACTTGATAGTGGTTCAACCCTCTTAAAGGCAATGGAATCTTTTAAGCCCGACCAGATTAACGCGATGACTGGAGACACAAAACAACTACTAGAAACCCAAAAGGCCCTGATGGGTATGCTCCAACAGATGCGCCCGGTTTTAGCCGACGGCAAGGAACTTCTCCAGACCTTCTCTGGTATGTTTGGGGGCGGGGGCATGTTAAAGCTCTAAATACAATAACAGATCTATCCTAACTAGTTTGACATAATTTCTTATAGAAACAAAATCAAAATAGGCGTGTTTATTAGCAAATGAAGCTATTAATATTATTTATTCTTATTGCAATTATAACATGGTATGCGGCTATAATTGCAGAGGGTTTCACAACTTATAGTTTGAATTATGAAACAACAATTGAACCAAAACGATTTCCAAATATAGATGCGCCCAAGGATTATAGGCGCTGCGTCTGTTCAAGCGACGGCGAATGTCGGTGCATTTACGAATCTCAATTGGATTTTACTTCCGATTTTCCAGAATTATATTTTGATGAATACCCCTTATACTACTAATAGAGTAATCCTGATCCGCTCACCTGGCCGCCATGTTGCCAGTATGGCCCAAAATGGGGCATGACAGGGTGACGACGCCAGTGGTGCGGGGGGTTAGGCATAACAGGATATGATATTACACTGTATGTAGGGTATAACATAGTGTATGCAATAACACCCACCAATGCAAGAATAATTATGGCAAGAAATATATGAAGTGATTCCATTTTCTAAATTAAGAAAATAAAATATGCTTAATAGAGAAATGAATAAGTTCTTACATGGAGTATTGATACTTTCAATTGTAATTGTCTTTGTATGGATGTGTAAAAGCAGTATGGAGCCGTTTGAGGATATGAAAATGCGTCCATGGTTTGGTTATGAGCCCGGATATGGTCCTGGGTGGGGCCGCAAGGGATGTTGCCAGAACGCACTTCAAGAAAAACGTGCATAATATTACTGTCCTATAATAAGTATGGTGCGTATGAGTCGTATGAGATATTCTTCACATGGCGGGGGTTCCCTTAGTTCAACAATTATTATAATTATCAGCGTTGCTTTAGGATTTTTATTACTGGCACAATATTTGAAGCCACAGCAGCCGATAATTATCATGCCAAAACAGTCTGCTCCTCAAACGACAGTTATACCGATAAAGGGAGGTGATTCGCGGTATGATATGGCCCCACAGCCATTAAGGGATTGGATGGTCCCGCCTGAATATCCTCCACGTGGTGGGTTAGCTTCAATACCAATTAATATTCCGACAAAGGGTCTTCCCGAATCATTTCAGTCAGTCGGTGTCATTAATGTAGATGAAAAGATTTTGCCTCTATACGGGCGGAGAACTGCTGGGGGTGGTGGTGATAGATGGAATTATTACACACGCACCGATACGTATAACCCCGTCCCAATTCCCGTGCGTTTTAAAAAGCGGGACTGCATGGATGATGTTGGCTGCCAAGAAATCCTATCTGGAGAGGAAGTCAAGGTTGAAGTCATGAACAAACCTGGCAGAACAAGTATGTACAGATATGATGGACCCAAATATATTCCTGGGTTAATTTAGAAATGGCTAAGTCTAGAGTAGGTCCCATATTATCAATATTAGTTTTACTAGTTATATTATATTTTATCTACATGTACTATGTTAGACCAGTCCATATTGCATCTCCACTTAGAATAGGTATACCAGAAGCTAAAGCTCGTCGGTTTGGATTAATTATTGATGTTAGAACACCAAAGGAGAGAGAACTACTAGGATATTATCCAAACTCAATACCAATTGGATTACATCAACTCCAACAGCAAGTTCCGCTTGATATTTCTAGTAAGGATACATGGATCCTAGTTTATTGCAATACAGGGTCAAGAGCCAAAAAGGCAGCTGAATTATTGTATCATATGGGATATAAGAACACGCGCTTTATTAATGGAAGTTATTTACAATTAATGCCAGGTTCAACCTAAAATATATGAATTATTGAGTAATTAAATATATTTTACTATGTAGGCTCAAGATAGAGATGTTCTGTCCATCAGATGTTAATACCGGCTTTATTCAGCTGGTTGGACCAATTCTGCAGCAGGACTTAAATAACATAACCATTAAAAGTTATCCACTATCCGTATCTTTTGCACCAAGAACAACTATACCTACACTGATTGGAAATAGAATAGATGAATCTACGGAGAATACATGCACATATAGGGGACAGCGGTTTAGTTTAGTTGATGTTCAAATCTGTTCAGTTGCGAATCAGGGTTATACACTTCCAGGTCAAACAGATAAACCAGTTGCTGAATTAATCTTATCATTTTCCGCAAATGCTGCCGCCCAGGATTTATCGGCCCTGTCTGGTATTTTGATGTGTGTTCCAATTTATGATTCTGGTGCACCAAACCATGCCAGTTATCTTAATCAGCTTATTGATCCTTCAATTCCATCATGCGATTATACTCATCTTGTTGGATCAGAATATGAAGGTGGCGACTACCAGCAACTTCCAAATTCTTCCCTTTCATCTTGTGTAAAAGCCTGTTGTGGAGATGTTAACTGTCTAGCATATACGTATAAGACTGGGACATGTTATTTAAAAAACTCAATTCCATCAATCTCAAAAACAAATGATACAAACATGGTATCTGGCACTGTCAATCATAATTCATCAAAGTCTGGTAATGGGGGTGGATCATGTGCAGTTCCAAATTGCCAAGTTCCTAAATGCAATGGAAAACATGGTAAAAGCGCCAATGCCCAAGAAAAGAAGTCTGGTGTACCAAATCTAGAAACTATTTTTTATGAATGGGATGGCGATACTTCTCAAACATCGCTTGCATACAAAACATGCTTTGAAACACTTGACGCAAATTCTCAACCCACCTCAAAAAGCCTGTATATAGTTGTTTTCCCAAATGGAATTCACTTAACACAGGCCGGCTACCAGCAGTTATTACTACAAATGAACGGTAATTTACCATCATATATGATTCCTCCGGCCATAAGAGGAGGTGATGTCACGCTAAGAAGTTATAGATTTGATGATGATGGCAATAAAGTTCCAACCATAACATCCCAAGATGGAATTATTTATTCAACGCCGCTATCCAGTTGTACTGATGAATTCAAAAACAGATTTGAGTATTTTACTCTCCCCCCTCGTCTTCCAAAAACATCTTTGAATTATAATTCTGATCAGTGTCCGTATTATAAAACTACACAATATAAATGCGTACCTTTTAATCAGTTAACCGATCTATCTGGAAATTATGTTATACCAGGAAATAAAACACTAGATACAATTTTATATGAAAAACAGCAGGCTCAGAAAAAAGAGAATGCGGGTGACATACCGAGTACTTCAAATACATTAAGTACGGGAGATATAGAGGGTATTATTGGTGGTGTAGTAGGCGGCGCAGCAGTTATTATTTTAGGACTGTTTGTATATGATAAAATTGTAAAATATGGCTAGATATTAGGGATGTTAGAACTGACAATACTATTAATAGGAATAGCTATATTATTTGTAGCTATCTATTTCTGGAATAAGTCAAATGGTCATAGTATCCTAGATGAAGGATTTGAAAATTATTATCTAACTGGATGCCCTTCTGGGTACAAATCATTCTATAATACGGATGGCAATATTGTTTGCTGTGATGGGGATATTCTAGCGAATAAATGTTTAGGGGATAATCAGTGTACATTAAATGGAAAGGGAACGGCTGATATGCCAAACTGTGTAGAGGCCATTACAAAGATGTATGCTGAAAAAGGCAAGGCGCAATGTCCAGCATCAATGCCGCAGTATTACGAGGATGGAACTAATAATATAAAAGGTTGTACACAAGGCCGCCTAAATGATACACTCAGTGCCCCACAATTTTCAAATCAATCCAAGTGCACAATATACAATAATCAAAGCCAGAATATTAGTTCCCTAGATAGCTGCTATAATCAGAAGCAACTAGACGGCATTGCATGCTTTGGAAACAATTGTACCAAGGAGCTTACACAGCCAATAGCGACCGCCCCGCCCCTTGTTGCAATTGGTTTTACGGATAATACAGGTATGCACCGCATAGCCTATACTCGTTCATCTATGGAAACATTTTTGGATGTATCAAACCCTAGCTGGCGCAATCAGGGCATGGACCTCAGCAAAAATATAAATGTAGCCGAAGTTGCCAAAGCATATTACATAGATAGAACAATGGACAAGAGTGAGATTCAGTTCTAAATAATTATTTGCAGCATTCTTAATGAAAGTAATAATTATTTAATTGCCAACCGTTTCAACGCCGCGAATATGACCGAATCCAAGTTGTTCATATAGCTGGTCAGAAGCATCGCCCGCCTCGGGGGCGCCCTTAGTTAATGGATAAACAGTTGCTAAAACCGCCTTCTCGTTTATAGTAGGCGCGACGGGTTCAAAGTTATCAGTATCGCATGATTCCTTCGGGATGTAATATGACTCCTCTTCATCTGGCTTATCAAAATCATTCACAGGAACGGTTGTCTGTGGTTTTGCAGCCTCCTCAACTGTAGCCTGGGCGGGCCGTTCCCAATCCATCGCATCAAGCTTTTTGGCTGCAACAGATACCTTGCGCTTATTACGCTCTAAATACATGATTGCAACAGCCATAAGACCAAAAATACCAGCCGTAGGTCCAAGTGTAATTAAGTATAATAGTGCCAAGACAATAGCAATTCTGATGACAAAGTTATCGAGAAGTAGTAATAAACCGGTAGGTAAGAATTGTGAAAACAGTATAATAACAGTAAGGGCTGCGAAGTAATTTAGTTCGGCCCGATACATTCCTCTGTTTTATATTGATTATAATTTTGAACAAAAATTGACTTAAGCTTTTAGTGTATAATTCGTGTAGGGATTATGTCTGTGCAAGATAAAGATCGTGTTTTAACAGCAAAAGGGTATGCTGTTAAAAAAACGTATTTGAATGAAATCCAAGTAAATGGTTTACGATCTGAACTAACTGTCGCACCAAAAGTTATGGACAAGTTTCAAAAAGATATTCAGAACTTTCCAATCTATTCAGAATCTAAGACACGATTCTATGTTCCGCGCCACTGGGGAATTAAAAAGTTTGGCGAACCGGAAGCAAATATTGTGTCAGATGGTCTTGAAATGCCCGAAACAATAACACTTAGTACAAAATTTCCCCCTCATGATTTTCAAAAAGAGATCATTGATTCATTTATTCAGAAAGGGGCGAATGGGCTAATTTGTGTACCCTGTGGTTATGGAAAGACGTTTATGGCCTTAAATATTGCAGTTCGTTTGCGCCGCCGATTTCTTATCGTAGTTGACAAGGAGTTCTTGATGAATCAGTGGAAATCTGAAATTGAGAATTTCATTGTTGGTGCAAGAGTGGGAATTCTACAATCAAATAAAGTGCAGATTGACGCTGAAAAGTATGATATTACTATTTGTATGATTCAGACAATTTGTCGCCGTGAATTTCCAGATGGATTCTTTGATGAATATGGGTTTACAATCTTTGATGAGTGTCATCATTTGGGCGCTGCGTACTTCTGCCAAGCGCTTAAAAAGATTCAAACGCGATATATGCTTGGCCTCTCTGCAACACCTGATAGGGAAGATGGTCTATCTCGTGTATTTGAATATCATCTGGGGGATCCCGTATACAAGAATACAAAGCGTGCCCCAGACAAGGAGGCAGTTGTTAAAGCTGTCTGGTTTGATTCGGAAGATCCCGCATATAAAGATGTACCTGTAAATTGGCGGGGGGAGCCGATTACTGCCAAACTGCTTAATCAAGTTGCCGATTTCGGGCCACGCAACAATAAAATCATGGAGCTAATTGATGAATATGCAAAAGATAAAGACCGATTTATACTTATTCTAAGTGACCGTATTTCGCAGCTAGAATGGTTTGAGAAGACTTTGAACGAATGGCCACAGAAATACATCCATGGATATTATATTGGGGGCATGAAGCAATCCAAATTAGACGACAATGCGGACAAATGTCAGATCTTGCTCGCGACATACCAGATGGCGTCGGAAGCTTTCTCAGTGAAGAAGCTAAATACAGTGATTTTAGCAACGCCCCGCAAGAATGTTGAACAATCAACCGGTCGCATTTTCAGGCAGCGTATTGATGAACGAAAAGTTGCACCGCATATTGTGGATATTATTGACTCGCATGATTGCCATAAACGTCGTTGGTTTGTGCGAAGTAAGTTTTATAAGGAATGTGAATATACATTTCAACATATTAACAAGCCAAGAAGAGTAGTTGAGAAAACCGAAGCAAATGAACACGGGTCTTTGTTCAGGTTTTAATATTAAATGAATATTATTTTTATGTATTAGAATGTCCAATCGCAACTTTGACCATAGCGCTATCATACAGCGTTTACAGAATAAGAACTATGCTAGGAATGCATATGGAAATAATTACAACGGTAATCACATAATTAGAAACCCACAAAACTCCGACGGCAATGCTTCAAGATTTAATACATTTGTTCCAGGTGCACAGACGGAGTATTATAGAGGACTTTTAGGGGGTGGAGAAACAATTAATATTGGCGGTACATTTGGCATTCCACCAATTTCTGTAGCTACGGCTCAACCTACTCCGCCATCACCATTGCCCCCAAGTGCTCCAACTATAAACTCAATTGATTCAGGAAACATATTATTAATCATTAATTTTACTGCTCCAACTTCCGATGGAGGCTCTGCAATAACAGACTATCACTATACAACTGATAATGGGACGAATTGGAAGGCCTTAAACTTATCAGACCTTTCAGTAACATCTTTTATTATCTCTGAACAATCCTCTTCAACGGGCCTGACTCCAAACCTCTTAGTAAATAGCACAGCCTATTCAGTTAGAATTCGTGCTATAAATGCTAATGGCTCTGGAGTACCCTCTGAGCCGTTTGATGGAACACCAAGTACAACTCAACCCCCTAGTAGCGATTTAATAGTAGCATCATTATCCACAAGTCTAGATGCTTATAATTCTGCAAATACAGGTGACTGGGTAAGTATTACATTAAGTGAATGGAATAACCTCAAAGCTAATATAACTGAAACAGTGACTGCTGGAGCAACAGATCTTATTATGAATATGACTACTAATTTAGGAAGCGGCCTTACAAATGCTGCTGTATCAGCTATTGTCACAAATACAGTTGAAGCTCCAAGGTCATCTGAAATACCTGCTAATTCATACATTTATGGATTTAGTGTTAAATTTGGGAGTAATCTGGGGGAATCATTTGGAGTTTTTGCTAATACAAGCACAACGTCTAATACAGGATTTAATCAATTAGGAAATCTAATACCAAGTTTAATAAATGGAACTAACTATTTTGTCCTAAAAGGCCTTAGTAGCACAAATGGAGGAACAGCTGGCCTAATTGGATTTTTTACAGGAACAAAATTAGATTATCCTAATAGTAGTTTTCCTGGAAGTGCAGCATATGTTCGTTTTATTGGTGATAATAATAGGGCAAACCCATTAATAAGATGGAGTTTATTAAATGATTCAAGTATACCCACATCAAGTACAGCACTTACAGGGTCTCTTAATGACTATGGCACATTTTGTATCCAGGCATTAACAACTACAACAAAACAGTGGAACTAAATAATATAAATATATGATTGTAAAAACAATTAATTATTTATATTTAGTTATGATTTTTACGAGACTTGCGATACTTCTTTAACACTCTGCGTGTTCTGCGTTTGCCACCAAACTTTACTGGCAATAAGCCCTTAGTTCCATCAAACATAGCACGAGTATCTATTTGCCCAATAGTTACTGGCTCAAAAGTTCCCGCATCCTGAGCAACAGGGCCACCACCTGTTTTAGTGCAGGCCTGGTTAAAAGCTCTCGCGTCATATGGCGTCTGGATCGTTAGACCAGGAACCGCACTCGGGACAGGAAATGTCATAAACCGATTAGTATATCCAGCAGTAGGTGCATAATATCTCATAGAATCGGCCTGCCCCACCTGCACGGTAGGAAAGTTGCCGCCGCCAGCTAAACGGCCAGATACAAACGGTGGTGTCAGAGGGGCAGTTGATAAGCGCTGGATATCTCCAGGATTGGGGTTCAGAGGATTGTATGTACCAGTTTCACAAGGAATGCGACCAAACGGAGCAGGTGAAGTGCCAATCCCATTAGCGCCTCCCAGCGGTCCCATTTCAGGGAAAAATCCATAGCGCCCCCCGCGCTTCTTGGAATAACGACGATTGCGACGACCCCCGCCCTGTTTCATGGGGACAACGGGCATCTGGGCGCCGCCAGGAGTGGGAACACCAGGCATGCTCATAACCACATTCGGTCTCGCAACAGTTCCACCAGCTCCAGTTGTATCAGGAAAATCACCAGGTTTAGGGGTCACGCTACCACTAACAGGGGGTAAGTTAGGATTAGTAATAGGACCCACACTCTCCCCGAGACCTACTGACGCAGCAGAAGGCATGGCCGCACCCCCACGACGCTTGCGACGCTTTCCACCGCTTAGGCCGGGTAGGCCCTTGGCAGAATAACTTGAGATAAATCCAGGGCGCTCGGACATAGGATTACCAGTGCAATCCTTGCCCGGACCTGTGTAGGGATAGTGAATAGGGTATCCAGGACTGACGGCTGCGGCAGAGAAACTCGCACCCTTAGGTAAGTCGCCCCACCCACCACCACGACGACGATTAGACTTGCGTCGGACAGATCTTCTATGTTTTAAAGTGCGCTTTCTGCTCATCCTATTATAATCACCCAAAATCTTTAGGGAGATTTGTTAATAAAAAATGATGCAGTTGAAACAGGCGTTCCATCAGGCATAATACGCACTACCTGGTATTTATTGAAGCCTTCATTCCATTTCACCTCAACGGGGAGGCCATTTACATTATCAGTCATTGCCCTACGAAGCTCAAGTGATAGATTTAGAGTAGAGATGGAAGCTACGCCAAGATTTACGCCTTCTTGAGACAGAAGAGAGTATGTATCGGGTAGAATAGCCTTGGCGTAAGGAACTAGATATGCGACAAGAATATTAGGGATTTCAACGCCACGTTTTAGAACGGGTGCAATATATTCAACTGGTTTATGTTCGGGAACTGTCACCGTATCTTTCCAATACCAGCGCGGCTGTTTACAATGATCCGCCTGAATAATCCAGTAAATATTATGATCATAATGAAGAGACCATTCACTTAGTGGAATGGGTTTTACAATTCGCGGTTTAAATGCAAGAAGGGGCTGATCAGCAGGTAGGGCCGCCCAAAAGTCACGGAGTTTATTCCAACGCTGAGAGAAAGGCATTGTAGACCATAGATCTTTTCCCTCAGAGATAATAATGTCCTCAATTTGAAGAACAGATTCGCCAGCTAGAATATTTGCTAGACATACAGTCGCCCCTTTTTGGCAAAAGTTAGGCGGTAGAAGCCAACGAAAAGTTAGACCTTCTTGGCGCTCAGGGTACCAAATACAGGGTGCAAATCCGTCAATAAAAATAAGATAGCCAACGGGGCGCTTATCAAACTTGGGCCACATCCAAACCGTTCCAGAACTAAAAGTCGGCTTGGCACGCCCAAAAGGCATATGAATTTCTACGCGGTCATTTAGAAAGGGAAATTGCTTGTAAAGGGATTCGATGGCCGAGATATGGTTGATATCTAGGCGACGGAATCGTGCGATTTTTTGCTTCTCAAACTGAGGAGTCGTGGAATGAATAGACTTACTCATCATAATATGTTTAACCTATATAATAAACGTGACATGGCTTTAAGCCCTCGCCGTCGCTTCGCAACCCTATTCAGAATTTTCCTAAAACTTTAGTATCATCTAGTAGGCCGAAAAATTCTTATCAGAATATGTATCATTAGCGAATATACCAGGCATAAATTCTCCGCCGGCCTGAATGAAATCAGGTTGCATTTTCTGTGAATTATCGGATGTCACCTGAATATTATTACTAGCGATACCCGCCTCAACAGCGATTGATGTATTGTTGTTCATGGGCGGAGCTCTAAATGAACGTTCGGGGTAACGGAGATTTTCAGGGATATCGGAGCTCTCCTGTGGCTCATGGTAGGGATCCGTTGGTGCAGGCTCGCCATAAACTACGACCTCGCCAGGGGGCGCTTCTTGACTGGGAGGATTAGGGCCGGAAGGCATAACTACGCGTGAAGGGTAGATCGGCGCCTGACGAATTTCAATTGAGGCTGGAGCTGGCACCTCAAACTTCTCAGTGCTCTTCTTGTAAGAATCACCTTGAATAGGCTGATCAAAGATCGAATCTTTTACGAAAAAATATATGACAAAGCCAACAACAATAAGTCCGAGAATATAGATGTATGAATTCATTCTTCTTTTTGGTCTCTTGAAAATCCTACAGAAAAATCAACATCAACATTTCATGGGTTCAACTCTGGGGCCAGGATATTCTCTTTTTTCATGATATCTAGGACTATGATGCTGTTTTCTGTTATAATATTGAGGCGTTTGTGTTTTTTGTACACGTGACGTATTCATAGATGTTAGCTGCTGTTCTTTTCCTACTATATCTTGCTTTAGAGCATTTGTTTTCATCCATTGCTGGATACGTTTAAATTCAGCACCCAGTGTAACTTCATCATAATCAATCTCACCCTTGCTAATAAATCTCATCCAACCACCTACACGATCAAGTGTTCCATAATTATCAGATTTAATATGCATGTATTGCACACTACTTACTTCTAGAAGTTCGGATCCGACCCAATCTTGCGGCATAATAGATGCCCGATATGTAATAACTGAATTATTCAATTCAGATAGTACAATCTGATCAAGATACTTATAACTTTTTGAACCATATTCATTATCCTCAAGAGACCAGTTAGAACCAGAATAATACTTAATAGATTTCTTTGAAGTGCACGGTTCATCCGTTTTCCAGATAAAAATTGATGGCATCGCGCCTATATCCTATATTATAAACTTGACGGGGATTTAAGCACCTTTTGTGTGTCAGATATAGATTATCCAAGAATGCCGACTCTGTCAACTGTTCTACTATCTATCAAGGGTGAGGCTCGTAAGGCCAATCTTACTTTGAATGAAAATAGTAATCTTACAATTGAAGCCCTTCAGAAGTACTTTAAAAAGAAAGATGAACCTGAGCAAATTGGTTACTATGAGCACGATAATAAAGTGATCTTTATCATTGGATACAAGAAGGGAAAGAAAGGTACTGAAAATAAGTCTGAACTACCTGATCCCTATTCAGAAGTAGAGCTATTTGGGGACGCTCTAGTTATTGCATCACTGACGAATAAATGGGAGAGCCCTATCCCATTTACAGTTGATCAATGGGATACCTTTTGCAAGGGTGGTGGGAGGAGGGAAGAAGATGATGGAGATAGTGATGAAGATGAAGAAGATGATGATGAGGAAGCCATGTCTGAAGAGGAATCAATTAGTGATGATTTTGACGATGAAAATGATGATTCGGCAAAATCGTCTATTATTGATGAAGAACCTGAGCCTGAAGAGGTAGCTCCCCCGCCGAAAAGGCGGCGTGCGGCAGTACTTACAAAGACTGATGTGGCTGATTTAAAAGAGGAAATTCCGATCACATCAGAGCCAGAATCAAATAAGCTACGAACTCTTTGTTTGAATAATCTTAAATTCCTGTCAGATAAGTTCTCAGATCAAGAGATTCGTGAACTAGAACGTGGAATTTTCGTGGCGGCATATAATTATGCTCAAAAAACCTATATTCCTCGTAATTGGAAGTCTACAACATTCGTTGAGATTTATCGCCAAATTGTTCGTTCTGTATTTAGTAATATTCATCCAGATAGCCCTGTTAAAAATCCCCGTCTCCTAGCGCGCGTTCTAGATGGTGAATTTAAACTTCATGAGATTCCATCAATGTCATCTTATGAAATGTTTCCTGAAAAATGGTTTGAACTTCGCGATAAACAGCTACAGCGTGAACAGAAAATTCTGGAGGGCAACAAGAGTCGTGCCACAGATCAGTTTAAGTGTCGCCGCTGCGGTAAACGTGAATGTACGTATTATGAGCTACAGACTCGTTCTGCTGATGAGCCTATGACAATCTTTGTAACTTGCCTGAACTGTGGCAAGGAATGGCGCAATGGCGGCTAAAAGCCAGTATTGAAATACGAATAGCAATTAAACGAGTTTAGGTTCATCGAAATAGATATTATCTAGTTCAAACTTTACTCTATTTTTTTCACTTTCAATTTCTTCTAGCTCATGTAAAACTCCACCTCCACTAATTTCCTTTGATCGCAGATACTCGGTAAATTGTGTTCTCCACCACTCACCATTAATAATTCCAAACTCGGGAATATGCAGATCAAATTGAAATGAAATATCAAATCCATTTGCCCCATCAACTATTTTCTTTGAAGCAATAAACCTTTTAATAAGAGCGTCATCCTTTTTACCAAGCCCCTCATTTACCATGTAGTTATAAAAATCATAATTCTTATTTGGAAATACCCATTTTGGCCCATTAGAAAAGCGACGATGAATATCCCATTCACCGGGCTGCACTGATAGATAATTAATATGCTTTGTATTTGGGAAAATATTAGGTGTTAGCATATTTTGCACACCAGTTTTACTGCAATTAATAAGTGTCAGAGTTTTCACTTTTGGAAATTTAAGATTCATTGGAAGGGGGTGACCATTGATCTTGTAGATACAAAGGTGATTTGTTAGTTCAACATACTTTACAAAATCAGATGAAAGACGAAAAATATTCTTATTTTGAGCCATTTATATTATAAATATATACCGCCTTTAGGCCTACGACAAGATAGTATCAATTTTGAGCTGAATTCCAAAAGTTGATGCAATACGACGCTTCTGTTCTTCATTTGGAATTAGGCGATGTGCTTCAATTTCCTTAAAGGTGTGTTTAGGAAATGAACATGCTGCATCAGCCTTTTCTTGATTTAGTTTCAGTTCAATTCTCTTGCGGATTAGTTCTTGCAGTGATACAGAATTAATTCTCTTCTTAGGCCCAGGTGTTTCAGCATCCGCTAGTTTTGCAATACGCACTTTTTCATTTTTATTATTATCGCGCGTCTGAATTGTAGTATGACCGGCGACGGCAGCCTCTTTCTTGGAATAGCGGCGACGCACAGTAACAGGAATCCAATCTTGCTCGGCCATTTTATAGCAATCGGTCTGAGATTATATCAGACCTTTAACCGCAATCAAATTTTTTCTCGGATTTTAGTAAGTATTATTTTGGGAGATGCCTACCATAATTAAAGATCTAAAAAATATTCCTGTTTCTATATCAATATTACACGAACAAGAATATAATATTTGTTTAGTTCTTCAATCGGTCAAAGTAAAGGGGCGCAAGCGCCGTGCGTTTAGTGAGAGTAGTGGTGGTAGGTCAGAGGATGGCGATCAGTATCTTCGGATTCATAATATAGTGCGCCGCAAGACTTTAAAGAATTAGGAGGTCTGCTAGACGCCAGTATTCAAACTGCCCATTTGGTAGCGGACGTTTAACAATAAAGGGAAGGCGTTTTTGTTCCAATTCTAGCCTTGCAATATCACGCACGTCGGTAATATGCTTTGGTACAGATACAAAAGGAACAGACCCCTTACTTAGTTGATTTGCACGAAGACCAATAATTTTAGTTTTTTCATAATTCGTAAGGAACGGATATGTCCGGTGATTGGAATCAGCCTTGTCGCCTCCAGGAGGTACAAACTGGAGGGATACCTTTGGAATCACCTGTTCAATATAATCTAGATTGCATTCTGGATGTTGCTGGTATAGACGCTTAAGCTCGGGTTTTACTTCGGAAGCGACTTCTTCTTGTTCTTCACCCGCCTCATACTCGTCATCATCCCAGTCTTCCTCCTCATATTCACCTGCATTGTCGTTTAGTTCATCGGCATCCATTTCTAACTCTACTGATATTAAATTATTTTAAGCAGTCAAATTTTTATGGCATTTAGACTTTTTTCCTAAATGTGTTACACGCTTTATAGTCATTCTATAGTGGCATAATTTATAAATATAAAAATAATTACTATATTTAAGTATAGTTATAAATTATTTAATTATAGCAAACCGTCAGCGCACAAAATTTGATTCCAGATTAGCAGCTTAAATATATAGCGTAAAGAGTTATTATACTATGAATCCAGAGATGTCTCAACAGCCTATCCAAGACGAACTCAAGATGTATGACTCATTCGATGATATGGGTCTACATGATAATCTAATTAGGGGTATTTATTCCTATGGTTTTGAAACCCCTTCTAAGATTCAGCAACTTGCTATTGTGCCAATGAGCAAGCATACTGATATTCTAGCTCAATCGCAATCTGGAACTGGTAAGACAGGAGCCTTTACGATTGGTTCTCTAAGCGTTGTAGATACCACTATCAAGGCCCCCCAGGTTCTCGTTATCTGCCCTACGCGTGAACTATCTCAGCAGACGGAGCGTGTAGCTCGTGCACTGGGTTCCCATATGAATCTACGAGTTCTATCTGCAACTGGCGGCAATCAACTTCGCAGTGATATTAGCGCACTGAAGGCGGGCGCCCAGTTTATCGTGGGTACCCCTGGGCGTATCTATGATCTTATCCGTCGCGGCGATCTCAGCGTAGATAATGTACGCTATGTAATTCTGGATGAAGCGGATCAGATGCTGGAGGATCTATTCGCGGAGCAGATTAAGGCTATTCTGGATAATAAGTTTCCTGCTAATACGCATCTGGCACTCTTTAGTGCGACCATGCCTCAAAATGTTCTAGAAGTTGCTGAAAACTATCTGAATAACCCTGTTCGCATTCTGCTACCTCCTGATGAGGTGACCCTGGACGGTATCAAACAGTTTTATGTAACTCTAAATCGCGAGGAGTGGAAGCTGCCTGCCCTGCTTGATCTCTACCAGCAGATCGCGGTTAACCAGGCTCTGATTTATGTGAATAAGCGCCAGAAAGCAGAATGGCTTGCTAAACAGCTGGCCGCCCAGGGATTCACTCTGGAGTTTATTCATGGTGAAATGGAGGTCAGTGAGCGTAAGAAGCGCATGGAAGATTTCCGCTCTGGTGCAGTGCGTGTTCTAATTAGTACAGATCTTCTGGCCCGAGGCATTGATGTACAGCAGGTATCTCTAGTAATCAATTATGAGCTACCGATTCAGCGTGAGAATTATGTACATCGTATCGGCCGTTCAGGGCGTTATGGTAAGAAGGGTGTAGCAATCAATCTGGTATACGGTGAAGAAGTAAATACTATGAAGGAGATTGAACGCCATTACTCCACTAGCATTAATGAGCTACCCGAGGATCTGGCATCCCTGAGTGCGGCATGCTAGAGAAAATAAAAAGTATAAACTAAAATTAACAAAAAATATATTTTTTGTATTTTTTAGTTTAGGTTTGTCTGCGAATATTCATACGTCTATAACTTTCAGGTACAGGGGGTGGGGTATGAGGAGTCTGTTGCTGACCTCCAGCAGTATCACTGGCGGTAGTTTGGATGTTATTTTGATTGTCCTGCATACCCGCCGCGGTGGCGGCACTTTGACGAATATCATGACGACAGGTGGGACAGTGAACATTTCCCTGAAACCAAGTATCAATGCAATTACAATGAAAGTAATGATTGCAATAATTTACTCGACGAACTTCCTGATTTGATTCAATTTCATCTTGACAGATTGCGCAAATATCATCTTGACGCCTATTTACTCTATATACAGTAGTAGCATTATTTATCTCTTCTACACTTGGATATACTGGAACTCGTGTGTCAAGGAATGCATTTAGGTTTATTGGCTGACCAAGGCCGCCAAGAATATCTCCAAATAGTCCTCCAAGAATTGTATTTACAAGTGGATTAATATTTTGTACACGAGCTGTCGCAGCAGCACCACCGCCTCCCGCGGCCGCTCCAGTACCTAGATCATCAATTACAGTTGCCATATAGACTGCTCGCCCGTCAGGGTGATTGTCTCTTGCGGCTGCGCGGGGTGTAACAGGAATAGGAATAGGAATATTTATGGGCGGAGCAGGAGCGTTAGGGCCCGCGGGAGGGTATACATGTGTATTTAGACGAGTTCTAGTATTCGCACCACCAGCTGCTGTATTTGCAGCCGCAGTGGTAGTGGCAGCCGCAGCAGCAGAAGTGGGTAGACGATTTGCATATACTAGCTGTCCAGTACGATAAGGGTTATTACTGGCTACTCCAATAATATAGCTGAGTAGGTCCTGAACATTATGGAATCGCTGAGGGTTATAAAGAATTTCTGGAAAATGGTTGTGAAGATCATTTAGGAGTTGGATCTGATAGATATTCTGCTGCGCCATCTTGGATATCGGTTATTACACAAAAACGACTTAAGCCCTGATTGTGATCAAATTTATATGGAACAAAGCCCTGCACCTCAAATGCCCTCTGAAGATGAGCAGTCAAAAGATCCAGCCCTTAAGGGAGTAGTAGGTATCCAAAATATGGGAAATACCTGTTATTGTAATTCCACTCTACAGCTAATTCGTGCATGTCCCGAATGGAATGCTTTTTGCCTGACTCAGAACTTTACAGAGCAACTCAAGAATGTCCCAGAAGAAAATACCTACAAACGGATTCTATTGGCTTATCAAGATATTCTTAAGTCGCTATGGTCTGCATATCGTCCCGCCTATGTGCGCCCACTGGGTTTCATTTCTGAAGTGCGGAAAGCAGTGAAGGGAACTGTATATGAAATGTTTGGTATTCCTGTACCGAATGATAGCCATGAATATTTGGTATATCTGCTGGATAGTTTTCACGAGGCAATTAAGACCGAAACACCATTTGTAGAAACAATCGCGGTAGATGGAATTAGTGAAGATGATAAAATGCGTACCCTGGCCGAAAATGGGTGGAATAGGTTTCTGGCTAAAAACAATAGCGAAGTTGTTCACCGTTTCTTTGGAATGATGCGCAAAACTATCCAGTGCACAAAGTGTTCAAATAAATCTTATCAATGGGAAGTGTTTAACTCACTCAAAATTCCGTGTGAAGGCCAGACATTCCAGGACTGGATTCAGAACGAAATGAAAGATTCTGAGATTGAAGGATATCATTGTGAGAATTGTAGCAAGCTCACGCCAGGCAATGACAGACATTTGGCAAAAATTTATTCGCATATTTGGCGGCTGCCGCACAGTTTATTTGTAACACTTCGCAGATTTAACTGGGATGGGCATAAAAATATGATGACATGTCCATATGAAGGTGAAAATATCCAGTTTAGAGAGTTTTTTGCGGTGGAGTCTGATCATGAGAGTCGCACATGGTCCTATGAATTAAGAGGCGTATCAGATCATCATGGGTCACATATGGGCGGGCATTATACAGCGCAATTTAAGCATCCCATTTCGGGTGAATGGTGGTGGATGGATGATGAGTCTGCACAAAAACTAGATAGGGCCCGCTTCTCAGCGTCAAACTATATATTCTATTTTCGCCGCTGTGCATAAAGAATTATGGTCAAAAATAATATAATGAAATAGTGCACAATTAACTCATTATATTAATACACATATTAAGAATTCTTTAATAGAGGCTGGCAGCAGTATCGGCTAAGTTCTGAATCTTAAACTGTTTACCGAGCTTTTTGTCCTCAAAGCCCTCAAGAGCACCACCACCAACAAAAACAGTTCTGATGCGACCCATCCAACCGGCCTCGCCACATACTCTATAATGTACGTGAGCACCTAGTTTCCCCATTAGGGGTACTTTATACTCCTGTGGGTCTCTTACCTTAAGTATAGCGACACCCTCCGCATTAGATGTTACTACCCCCGCATTTTCATAATTGAGGTAGGCCTGTTTCCAGGAGTTAATCTTTTCAAGATTCTTAGATGCAGGCTCGGCCGCCCAGTAAATGATTTTAACATTAGGCTCAACAATGACCTTTACCTCCCTTGTAGCGCCCGGAGGCTCACGGTTATCTAATACAGAGCAAGGGGCAACCATGGGACCAAGGAACGGCAGATATGTATCTCTGTCAAACATGATACCAATAGCGCTCAGACCAACCAGAAAATAAATAAATGTCGCCAAGAAGCCGTCTCCAAAGATAACAGATACGAGATTAAAATCAAAAAGGCCAAGTAGAAGCCAGTTTAGGCCACCGACTATAAGGAAAACCATAGCGAGTTTAAAGAGGAGTTTGCGAATATAGGTTTCAGACCATACACCAACAAACCGATCTTCGTAGAATTCCATTTCTATATAAATATCGCATTTATTTATAGCAGCGGCTCAGATGGCAAATCATGTGCTATTAGGATCTGCACTTTTATCATCAATTGTTCATTTGATATTTATGGGTCTCTATACTCCACCTGTTCTATATGGGTCATTTATAGGATCAGCACTTATAACAAGTATTCTTAATCATGGATTTACATCGGATATTCTTAAATGGATGGATCGTGTTGTTATGATATTGGGAGCTGGCATTACTTTATATTTGGCACCAACGCTATTATTTAAGATATTGATGATTATCTGCTGGGGTCTATACTATTTGGCTAAAATATTAGATAGTAATTATTTACATATTGGTGCGCATGCAACTATTACAATTATAAATGTGGGTATATTAATAGCATTATATAAGATGTCACAGCGTGCCTAAAGAACTCGTCCATGTATAGGCAGAATGTATTACTATTTACTTTCAAACTTCTTTCATTGGGACGAAAATGCTCAGAAAAACGACCCTAATTATCCGCATGCTAAAAAGAATATTCTTATTTTCATGTTGGGCTCTATAGCTTATCTTTTTACAGCTGGGTTTTTATGGTCTAAACAGTTTCAGCCCCTAGTAGATAGTGTATTGCCGCTATCAATCATTAAAGACTTCTTCATGTGGTTTATGTTTATAGATGTTGCAACATGTTTTGCACTATTTAGAACATTTTGGGGACACGGACTAATGTCAGAAATAACTGCAATTTCTTCGGCTGAAAAGCGTCCAAAGATATCTGAAGAAGAACTAAAAATAGCGGCGAGTACATTATTAGTCACGCCAACCGCGGCACCAATAGAGGAGAAGTCTAGCAAACCTGCGGAGGGAGAAAGCAAATAGTATTTACTAATTTTTCAACTTCATCATAAATTCGCTCATCCATTGTATTAAGGATTTTGTAGTCATTAATACGATTGGCCAGATGGTATTCGGATATATCATTTACAGGGCTTTTATCCTGGTGTATTCTTTGAATGTGCACCGATACAATTTTATATCCTGACAACATTCGGGCCAAAATATCACTTTCATTTGGATACCGCCAGTCAGTTATAACGATCCTATCCGGTTTGCCACTCTCAATAATATCATTGCAACAGAACTTAGCAAATATTCCAGCATCCATTTCTCTCAAGCGAAATGCTTCATCAATCAGAATTTGTCTATATGTTCGCCCCGACACATCAGCTGAACATATTTCCAGCTTACCCTGCTGGGAATGAAGCTGTTCCAAGTCACAATTAAAGTTTGCAGCAACAATCTTTTTAAGGGAATCCGCAAATGCAAATCGTTTAAATCCGTATTTATCGCATAGAATTTTTCCTATGAAATCTTTCCCCGACTGAGAGAAACCTCGTAGGAGAATGATTGACATCCTGGTAGGTGTGTTGAAAAATTCTTAGGTCAATTTTATATACGGTGTTTAGGAATTATGGGAGAGGTACTGGATAAAATAGAGGAAAATATAACGGGTATCTGGGCAGGCATATTTAGATCAACCTTATTCTTTCTAAATCAACATCAACAGGCAGTATGTATATCAATCTTTCATTATATGGTATTCATTGTCGGATTTTACTTTTTCTTTTTCCAATCTAAACCACATGATTTATTCAGAATTATATTCTTTTTATTTGTTTCACTAGGAGCACTATGCTATTTTACTTTCAATAGATGTGTTTTTACATCAATTGAACTTAATTTATCAAATAATGAGAAAAATCCAATCCAGTTATTTATGGATAAGTATTTTGGCCAAGATGTAGAAGGAAATTTAACATCAAAGGTTGTATTAACTGCAAGCTCTGTAATTACAGGGCTTACACTATTAAAAGACTACGGATATATTAAGCCGCGAAGCTCAACTACAGCGAGCGCCCCTATTTTAAGCGAGACTAAAGATAGAGAATGCGAAATTTTAGAAAAACGAGAAAGCGTGGAGGAGCAGGTGTAGTATTCCACTGCCTACCAAGGCGCACGACCGACAAAACATGCATAAATGATTTCGCCGCCTCAAATGGATTTAAATTTACGAATGTTCCGCCCGATGGCAATTGTTTTTTTCATACATTACATCTATATCTAAAAAAGAGAGGAGATCCAGTGGCCTTAGCCAACAAAGACTATTATAAACAACTTCGTAGACGTGTTATAGACTATCTTGCTGCTCATGTGGGGGACTATGCTGCATATGGTTTAACCGCCGAAGATGTTGATGTATTGCAGGGGAATGGTGCATGGGATGAGGCAGCGGGAGACTATGTAGTTCCTAGTGCTGCAGCTGCCCTTGGTCTAACAATCCAGCTATACGACTTACAGCCCCCACAAGCGGGTCGTCCAGAGCGCCCAGCTAGCGGAGAAGGGAGAAATGCAGTATCCTATATGCCTGCAGTACCCGCTATTCCTAAACATATTGTATTTCATACATATCCAGAAGAACCAATGCCAGGCTGGGTAGAACATGGCGTTATTCATATAATAAGAATGGGGGATAACCACTTTGGTTTATTAGAGCCAGTTGCACCTGTTGCTGCACCTCCTGCGGCAAGGCCTCCATCACCACCAAAGCCACCTAGTCGTCGCAAGCCTAAGGTTGCTCCCCCTAAGGCCCCATCACCGCCACCAAGAGCACCTTCTCCACCAAAAACTAATAGGCGCACTGCTCGTCAGAAAGCAGCAAATGATGCAAAGGCCGCTAAGGCGACAAGAGCACCATCACCGCCACCTGCTGCGCGGGTCAGCCGTCGTAAACCGAAGGTAGCGCCACCAAAGCCCGCAAATAGTAATAGTGAATTTAATAATGAAATGCAAGCAGCCCTACTTGCATCCGCCAAGAATGCCACCAAAAATCAACAGAGAGCTAATAATGAAGCTTTAGCCCTAGCAATGGAGCAAGCTTTTAAAAATGAAAATGCAGCTAGAAAAAAACAAGAAGAAAATAATGCTGCTCTCGCAAAGGCTATTGCGCTCTCAATAGGTAGATAATCCATAACGTATTCTAAGTATACATTCCATGGGGCGGTTTATCATCTTTTTCCTTTTTCTTGAGGAAGAGTTTGATATGTTCCTTCTTTACAATAAATGGTAGAGTAAAGTCTTTGATGTGGAATGGTAGTTCAGGAGAGTTATACATACGAAGCATATTAATCTTTTGTGTAATCTGTTCAACACAGCGCTTGAGCTCACGAACACCCTTTTCTTCACTCGCATAATCTTCAATGATATTCGTTAGAATGTCCTTAGAGATTGAGATGCGCTCAGCTAGGTTAACCTCCTTGAGAGCACTCGGCAGGATGTATTGTTCAGCAATGGATGTCTTTTGTTTTAGATCATAGCCCTTCAGGTCAATTACCATCATACGATCCAGTAGAACCTTATCAATCTTATTAATATCATTTGCACTAAATACGAACATGACCTTACTGAGATCAATTGGTACTCCTGCTAGATATTTATCTTCAAAGTCTCCATTTTGCACAGGATCCGTCAGATGGATTAGAAGGTTCATGACCTCTTCTCCCTTAGGGGTCTGGGAAATCTTATCAACTTCATCAAACATGAGAACGGTGCTCATTGACTTAGAGGCAATTAGAGAATTTACAATTTTTCCGCAATGGCTACTTTCATAAACGAGCTGGTGACCAGTATATGTACTGGCATCAGAGTCGCCACCCAGCGAGATAAACTGGAAAGGCCAGCCCAGCGCTTTAGCAATACCATTCTTAATCAGAGACGTTTTACCAATACCAGGAGGGCCGATAAGTAGAAGACTTAGGCCACGGTGTTCAGGATTGGCAATTTTGGTGCTAATAAACTGCATGACTTGTAGTTTGGATTCATCTTGGCCATAGACTGCATCATCAAGGCACTTTTTAGCACTTTTCATAAACTCAGCGCATTTTTCAGCACCATCTTCAAGACGAACAGGAATATCCTTGCAGGTTCCAAACGGAATGCTTACTACCTTATCTAGCCATGCACGTAGTTTGAAGTATTCGTTGCTAGAAGTGTCTAAGTTTTGAAGACTGTTATACTTGGCCAGGATCATTGCTTGTACATCAGCTGGCAGTTTCAGAGTAAGAATCTTAAGCATTAGATTTACACCAGAATCATTAGCAGTGGGCCGATTTTCCAGGGCTAGTAGAAGGTCTTTCTGCTTCTCCTCATTTAGAGCCTTAAACTGGTCAATCTGAGTATCAATTGTATTTTGTTCAGGTGGCTCTGTTAGAAGTTTCACAAATTTCTTTACACTTTCTGGTTCCTTTTTCATATCATATTTTTTGGGTTTCATTGTACTATTACTAGGTGCACCACCAAGTGTTAGTAGAATTCCACCAAACCCTTTTGGGGGGCCATCTTCACTGTCCTCTTCTTCGTCCTCCTCATTCCACTCTTCTTCCTCTTCATCCTCATCCTCATCCATATCGGCTTTACTTTCCGTAGAAGAATTTGCACTACTAGTATCAGTTTCATCTACTGTTTCATATTCGGATGATTCCTCCTCTTCTTCACATTCTTCCTCTTCTGTTGTTTCAGTAGTAGTAGGAGAAGATGGGCTTCTGCGTTTGTTATTGTATTTCTTAACATAGACACTAGTCTTTCTACGCTTTTGGGGTGTTAGACGCCTCATTTCTTTCTTTTGTACCTTGGGGGATTCTTTTACGGCCTTTTTGTTAGACTTATTTTTAGAGAGAGCCTTCTGAATATTTTTACGAGCAGCCAGAGCAGCCTTACGTGGAGCCCTGGGAGATGATGGGGCATAATCAGATTCATCTGATGTATAATCATAATCAATTAGATCACGAATATTGCCCTTGCTATCTACACTGCTATCATCATCATCTTTGCCCCCACTACGCTTTAGAACTCTCTTAGGGTCCTTCTTCTTGGATTTGCCATTATCTGTCTTTGGCATTCTACTTAGCATATTAGAATTGTTCATTGTTTAAATCACTTTTTGAGATACAAACAATAAACATAGATGATATCAAATTTTATCCAAAATTATATAATTATCTTATACGTCTCTTAGTTAAAGAACGAAGTGTTTTAGCCGTGCGACTATCAATCATCTTAGTTGTCTTTCTAACTTTTCTAGTCGCATTACGCAAAAAATAGTTTAGTTTCTGTATAGCAGCCTTACCTACATTCTTACTAGCCTTTAAGGTCTTAGGAACAAATGCCGTATATCTCTTTATCTGACTTTTTACGCGTACCCCCATTTCTAGTATAGATAGAGTTAAAACTTTTGAATTCCCTCGTAGATATCCAGGAATGTAAAGCGTGCTTTATTGCTTAGACCAATATTTTCTGGCAGGCGCTCACTTAGCGGTTGAATGCGATACAACATTTTATCCTTTAGAAGAGTACGAATTGCCTCAACTTTTTCCTTTGCACTTTCACTTGAGTCATCACTCATACAGTCATCATCAGTATCTTCTTGAATAGCCCTCATAATTCTATTCAGGCAATCAGCATATTCTTCAACGATTTTAGTTGACTCCTTTTTCTTAAGATTATTTTCTACCTGCGTAATAATTTTATTAATCGTTTTAATGAAGACATCTGTATCAATAACATCATGCTTGATAAGCTCTGCTAGGAACTGAGAATAGCCACGGCGATATTTTTTCTCTACATTTCGTTTACAAACCTCATTGTAATTCTCTGCATTTGTTTCAACCTCTTCAAAGATTGCCATATACACAGAGTACAGATTTGCCATTTCAGTTAGGAGAACGGGATATTGAGAGCTTAGTTCACTCAGTAGTTTTGCATAGAGCGGGCAGAACATTTCCTCACTGGCCGCCTTTTCAAAGACAAGCTTCATAAAGCACTTAATCATATCTGTTTGCCCATTATCGATAATATGCGTAATAAATTCCTTAATTTCATGGTAATTCTGTTCGCTAAATTTGTTTAGTTTGCCGAGTAGGATAGTATTTAGAATCGTATCTTCAACATTATCCGAACTCTTTTTAAACTTACTTACATATTTGAGAGGTGGACTGCGAAATCCATCAGCTGATACATTATGAGCTTGTACTACAGGGGGCGTAGATGCCTGCGTAGCAACTGGAGAATCACCACTTGTTAGGGGAATGCTCTGCGGTTGTTCAGATGGAGTCCGCCCAGAGAAACCTGACTTTGGGCGACTACCAAACGCGTAATGATTCTGAGAAGAATCCTGACTTTGGCGACTATTAAAGAAGCTGTTTACTTCGCCGCGCCCTACGCCGCGGCCGCCACCCGCCGACCCATCTGAGCCGCGATTGTACCCACCGCCTCCCGTCCCAGAATTTACTCCGTGACGCGATTCGGGCCTCCCCCCTCCTCCGCGCCAATCAACCTTTTTCCATCCATTTAGATCCGTTCCACTTTTGATACACGTGTGGATGGTCGTAATTGCACTAAGGACGCTAGGAGACAATTTGATTTCCCGGCAGTCCTTACGCAGAGACCGGATCGTCTGAATGTCTTGGACAATGGCTGCCATTGTTACTATCTCTCAATAAAGTTTTAAGCTGGCTTGGAAATGAGAGATCTGTCGTGCATATCATTTGCTCCCTGCGCGATTTCAAATTTTGGAACGTGTTTTATGAGTAATAAAAATTAATGTAGTCGTCATAAGATGGCCGTGGTAGATTCAATTGTTGATACGGAAAAATTATCAGACTGGCTCGGACTTCAGACGGAATCTGCCAAGAAATGTCTACATAAACAGTTAAATAACTGGCAGTCTGACCCTAACTCACTTCAATCTCTAAGCCATAGATTTAAACGGTTCAAAGAGGGGTTTGCACAGGATCTGACATTTTATCCAAAATGTAAGTCTATTTTCAATGATATTAAAGAATGTGAACAAGAACTAAATCATCTTATTAAAACCGAATCGGAGCTTGAACGGGAGTCTTACAATGAGATTCTCTTTATCAAGCCCCTTTTACAGCCCCTCAACTTTGTTCCATACTTTTTAACAATATGGGCATTTATACGGGTGTATTTTCTACCTGGAATATCATTTATTATGCCATTTTTAACACTAATTGCGCCATATATTATTCTGCGGTTCGCATTTGATATTCCAATGACGCTAAATAACTATATGAATATTTTGCACTCAATGGTCTCTGGCAATTTTTCAAAAATAGGTGATCCAACTACTGCCGCGGCCACAATTTCACCTGGCGCATTTATAAAACAATTTGGAGTTATTCTTGTAACATTTATTCAAGGAATCATACAGCCATATTGGTCATATAAACACCTTAAATCAATTGATACAATCATAACAAGCAAGGGAAATACCGTTATTAAGTTTAAGAATTTATATACAGAGCTACAGACCATTTTAGCAGCGCATGGATTTAATTTCTTTAAATGCCCCCTCCCCGAAATTAGAAGTGAGCGCGAGGCAACTGCACAGGTCGTACTAAATGCATCGTACTTTAAGATGGCACTAAAGTATATTGGATCTCTGGAGGTGATTATGAAGCTGGCTAGTAAGGATGAGATGGAACCCGTCTACTGGATCAAATCTACCAGCCCAATTTTTAGAATACGAAACACGTTTGATTTTCAGGTTCCAGAGAGTAGTCGCAAAGTTATATCCGCAAGCTTTGATACTCGCCGCCATTCTCTTCTGACAGGGCCAAATAAGGGTGGGAAATCTACTGTTCTTAGAGCTCTCTCAGTATCTGCCCTATTGGCGCACACTTACGGTTGCGCAATGGGTACCTTAACATGTACTCCCTTTACAAAGATATTTGTCTGTTTAAAACCTGATGATCTACCTGGTTCTAAGTCTAGGTTTGAACGCGAAATTGAATTCACTGCAAATACTCTTAAGACAAGTGAGCCTATTTTAATATTTATAGACGAACTATATCATTCTACAAATCCGCCAGATGCTCTACGGAGCTGCCAGATATATTGCTCTCAGCTCTGGGCAAAACCTAATGTAGTGAGCGTCATAAGTACACATTTATTCGAATTAGTTGAAAAGTCTGATAAAGCTATTCAGAGACTATGTTGCCCCGCCCATGTGGACGAGGATGGAGATGTACAGTTTGAATATACGCTCCAAAAGGGCATTTGCAAAGTTAGCAGTGTAGATGAACTTTTAAAAAATAATGGCCTGATTGTTTGATGGGTGAGTCGTGCGCCCGATTATTCTCTAAAAATCCCGCGAGCACGACAGAATGACATCTCTAAGCGATACTCTAACCGTCAGTTTAGTCCTTGTTCTATTGTTTGGCTCTATTGCCCTTTATCTCTATACACGTATTCAGCAGGCGGAGCAAAAGATAAGCCTCCTAGAATCCATTCTGCTTGATTTGAAAATGAGCTCCGAAGTTAAATCCTATACGGAACTACCGGCAGATGAGCACTCTGGCATCAACTCTATTCCTAGAAGTCGCATAGATGGTAGTGATTATATTCCGTTTTCAGAGGATAATGAAAATGCTGAAGATTCAATCCCTGAACAGTCAAAAATGAGCACTCCGAGCCCCTCAGTTTCTGGAAGCATAGACGAAAATGTGGAGGCATTGGGCGATGTTAGCCAATACAAATCTGTTATAGCTGAGGCAGTTGAAGAGAAGATTGAAGTATCTGCACCCCTGGCCGATGACTCTAAGATATCTGTAAACTATGAGTCAATGTCCTTAAAGGAACTACAGTCTCTCGCCAAGACGCGAGGCATAAGTGGAGCTGGCTCTATGAAAAAGGGAGCTGTTATTGAGGCTCTTAAAACATCCGATCGCTCCGCTGCTGGTGCCCAGCCCGGCCAGGCCTCAACTGGCTCTTTTCTTGAAACAAGCAGTACATTTCAGGCCTCAGGCTCTGTTGAAGAATCTGAATAATTTAATAAGCAAAAGCATTGATAAAGGTAGATGGCGCAGCTTAACCAACCTGGATTTAGTCGCGATACTCGCCCCAATTTATACCACAATGCGCAATTTGGTACCGAATATAGAGCAGCCCAAAAAGCCTATGTTCCACCTGTTAAGGATGTCTATCCTGCCAGAGACAATCGCTACCCCGCCTACGCGGCGCCAATGGAGGACGCGCGTTTGGTAACCGATTATCGCCCTCAATGCAGCAAAAATGTTCGTGCAGGCAACCAGTTCAATACTAAGTTATGGCTTATAAATCATGCAGACGAAGTTATGGATGAGTCTCGTAAACGTCAGGTAGAATGGACGGGGGCCTCTCTCGCCATGGCGAATACTGTACCGCCTCCCGCGAATGTTGTGCATTCTAACGCGTTTTATTCTGAAGTGAGCCCGACGGGCCTTGCGAATGGAATTGGTGTTGAGCGTGCGAATGTTCCTTGCCCCGCACTCTTTGGCACTTTTAGTTATGAACCTACGATGGATGAGATTCGTAATAACCGCAAGAATATTGGGCTAACGCAGTATTACGAGGGCGGCAGAAATTCTCCTCGCGGCATCTTCCCCTCTCCGCAGTAAAAGGGCTTAAAGATGGGGCACTAAGATAAGGTAGGGAGAAATCCCTAGTGGATCTGTAACTCAGTTGGTAGAGTATTAGTCTTATGAGCTGATAGTCGTGGGTTCAATCCCCACCAGGTCCATATTAGTATTCTGATTAATGTTATTTACTCAGAATATAAACATTTCACTCTTTTAATAATTAATGGCACCGCAGCAAAAGCATAAAAAAGTTATCGCATTTGATATCGGTATTAAAAATCTTGCATTCTGTGTACTAGAAAATGATAAGACTGTATTAGCCCTAGAAAATTGTAATATTCTGGAACCGGTTGAACAAATCGCTTGTACTAAGTGTGCTCTTAAGGCTTCATACAAAGCTGGTGATAAAGTCTTTTGTAAGCGACACATTCCAGGGACGCATACAATTCTGAAAGAGCTTGATGGCAAAAAAACTCCAGTTATAAAGGTTCTGAGAGATCTTGTTAAACAACACGAATGTGAGAATCTTGGCAGCTCAAAAGAGAAATGTCTGGAATCACTTGCAAAGAAATTTACAATGCATTTTGAGCAACCAAAGCAGGCCAACGCCTCCAAAGTCAGTCTAGAAGAAATTCATGATTCACTGAGAAAGTTTGTTAAGGATAAATGGGATATCTTTTCTGGCGCAACACATGTACTTCTAGAAAATCAGCCAGCCTTTAAGAATCCGCACATGAAATCAGTTCAGGTTCTGCTATTTGCAACTCTCAGAGAGCGCTACTTAACTAATTCTCAGAAACCAGAGTATCATCTTGTTCATGCTAAAAAGAAAGTCATGGATGCAAAAAAGGGTGATGAAGGCTACACGGAAAGAAAAAATAAATCTGAGGAGCGTCTGAAAACTCTATTTGAAGATGGCGAAGTTGAGGGTACTGGCGTATATGATAAGTGGCAGAAGGCCAAAAAGAAATCAGATATGGCCGATGCTCTCTGTATGTGCGTGGATTTTACATAAATATTGCCATAAATGTTTCACACATCGTCTCTATAGCTTTTATTTGTCCATCAATATACGCTTTCTGATTAGTAGTTAAGCCAACATCAAAACGTCTGCGCCTAAGTTCTATTATTTCTTGTCGCCATTTTTTAAGAAAATATTCATAGCTGCGCAGTTTATATTTCATATCTTATTTTGACTAAATATTTGAATTCTGATCCTATAACAAAAATGGGGCTAGCTGATTATATATCTATATCGGTTGGTTTTACATATATAATACCATTAATTATATATATTCCAACAGGAGATCCAACACATATAAAAGGGTTCATTGGCGTCGGATTGACAGCAATCATTTCAGAGAGCTTAAAGCCATTTTTTGCAAAATGTAGTCCCCGTCCATTCGCCGCCAATAATTGTAACCTATTATGCAATGATGGACATCAAGGAGGTCGACCCGGTATGCCATCCTCACATTCAGCAACAGTTGTATTCCTAACAGGTTACTATTTGAAATATACTAACAATACTTTACTAAATATGTTGTTTATTGAGTATGCTTTTGCAGTTATGGCATCTAGATATGTAAAGAGATGTCACACAATACCACAAATTATTAGCGGGGCCCTACTCGGATTGAGTTTATCATATGGACTAATAAGTTAGTGCGTCATTTATAGTGCTTAAAAAAGAACAGAATGAGAAAGACATAATGAGCGGCTCCAGCGTGACAATTAGCGATATGCAAAATTTCGTCGAAGGCCTTGGCTCCTCCGATATTCAGATTAGCTCAAATGTTGGCAATGTTATTGAACTTGGCGGCGAGGATCTAGGCGATGATCTGGGTGCCTCACTACTAACAAGCAGTCGTATCAATGCTCGTCCGTCCGGTAATAGTGGTGCTCCTCAGAGTATTTCTACTGCAGAGCCAATTAATGATATTGGTTTAGGCTCAATGGAACCCCTGGAGGCTATCTCATTTGACATCCCGACCGGCAGCCCTTCTGGTATTCCCGAGATATCTATCAATAGAGAGTCTAGTGATTCTGGGCCCAGCCTATTCTCAAATGATCAGACTGCAACGGGCCCTTCCATCAATCTTGCTGCCGCCACACGTCTAAATTCCGAAGAGGAAAAGAAGAGAAAGGCTGATCTTATTAACAAACTCAATCGTCTTGAGACCAAGGGTTACACTCTCAGCAAGCATTTCAGCATGGACAATACTCTAGAGGAAATTCAAACTGAATATGATCGCCTTGTTGACGCCAAGAACCTTGAAGGGTCTATTCGCTTCCAGCGTCAATGCCTAATGGGCGTCGTTACGGGCTTTGAATTTCTAAACGATAAGTTCAATCCATTTGATTGGCAACTGGAGGGCTGGTCTGAATCTGTACATGAAAACATTGAGGACTATGACGAGGTCTTTGAAGAACTCTATGATAAATATAAGGGGCGGGGCAATATGCCTCCCGAGGCTAAACTCCTCATGACCCTTGTTGGCAGCGGATTTATGTTCCATATGAGTAATTCTTTCTTCCGCCAGAAGATGGCAAATGTCAGCCCAGCCGATATTTTCTCGGCGAATCCCCAATTGGCTAAGCAATTTGCGGCTGCCGCTGCCCAACAGGCCGGTCCAGGTTTTGGTAGTATGATGGGTGCGGCACTTGGTGTTCAGCAACCACAGCAGGGCCCGCCCGTAGGAATGGCGCCTCAGTCGATGGCTGGTGTCGGATCATTCTATCAGGCCTCTAATGCGCCCCCTATGCCGCAAATGCCCCAGAATATGGTTGCACAGAATCCACCCCCAGTCCAGCGGCGCGAAATGCGCGGCCCGAGTGGTGTAGATGATGTACTAAAAACATATCAGGAGGTGAGAGCGGCCGAACTAGAATCCAATCCTGTTATGATGCCACCTCCCCCCCAACTGTTCAGTCAGCAGCCAGCCGTTCAGGCCATTAATGAAATTGCCAGTATTCATTCCCGCCAAGATGAAGAGCTAAGTCAACTGGAGAGTGTGCGTACTGGTATGACTGGATCTCGTCGCGGTCGTCGTAAGGCAGCTATGCCTGTAGCAAACACTATGACTCTGAATCTATAAGCCGTAGATTAATAGTATAAATTATATAAATAAATACACAATAGTTAATTTGATGTCTAGAATAGACTACCAATTAATTATTTAAATTTACTGCGGATTACGAAGAAGTGTTAGATTGGCTGCATAAATATCCGTATGAAGCACATCATCCTCTTCATCTCCTTCCCTCCCCCCATTGCGAGCAATCTGTTCAGGATTTTTAGAGTTACTGCTCGCCCCGCCCTGCGTACCCTGGTATCTTTGAGCTTTGGAGCTCAAGCGTTGTAAAATCTCTTTCTCTTCGGGCGTCATTTCTTCTCCAGGTTTAGGTCCCTCAGCGCATTTAGATCCATCCTTTCCACCTTGACCGAAAATACATAGCGCGGAATTTTCATTAAAGAGATATCCTAGAAGTAATACAACTGTAACCGTTGTCCAGAATGCAACCCAGATATTACGAGTAGCAACAAATAACACTGTAAAGATAAGAACACGCCGCACCCATGGCAATTGTAAAAATTGTTCTTGTTTTTTAGTAACTTCTAAGCTGATAAAGCGACCACCCAAGTTTAAGATAAGCATCATAATTCCAATAAAATATGGATTTGTATTGAATATCTGTAAAAAGGCCTCAACTGGACTAATTGGCACCATGCCAGCAAGGGCCGGTCCAGACATAGCAGCCGGAAGACTCATCCTGTTAATTATAAACACTTATAACTCAGAAAAAGGCGTAATTAGAGTATTCATGTCACTTAGATAAAAGAAGACTATTAGCGCCACTAATATACCAACACGTGGGCACCACATGGCGGCAGTTAATGCAAGTAGTACTACAAGGATGCGCCACCATGGATAAATGTAAAGATCTGTTAGTTTTTGGGAATACTCTTCTTCAAAGAGAGAGCTATAACGAATAATGATGACGGCGGCAACTGCGACGGCAATTGCACGAAAAATTCCATCCGTTGTTCCATGGAATGAAAGGAATGATGGCCAGGACATCTCTAATCTTTATTATAACATTTAATGGGCTCAGTCTAAGTCTCAATCGCTGTTGTGGTTACCTTGTCGGTTGCAATCTTTTTGGGATTTTCACCAAGCACCTTTTCAACAAACCATTTCTTACCGATAATCTTCTTTTCGGTAACTGTACCTCCGCCATCAAATCCTTCAGTTCCAGCTAGAAAGTTACTGGGAGCACCATTTACAACTAAGAGATATGCCAGAGCGGTTAGAATACCGTAGACCCATCCCATACTTTCAATAACGCCGTACACAAGTGCAATGCCGAGAACGCGCCCGAGCATAGAATCGGCAAAGACACGATACTCTGTCGGAATAACGGGTGAATATACAATTGCTAAAATCAGTAAAAATCCATAAATAAGTTTTGCAGGGCTATCTAAATTCATCATTAGCACTTGAAAAGAGTTAATCATTCCTCCTTGTTGGTAAGACATTCTGTTTACTGCTAATTAATTATTGTTTATGAAAATGGCATTCCGTTAGGCATTTTGGCGATATTTGGAAAATCAATATTATCTCGCACTGTGCAGCTATCCGAAAAGAATTTCTGTTTAATATCTGTTATAAATTTACCTGCATTCCCAGGATTATTTCGTAAAAACATTAAGATTGATGCATAACTATTATTCGCATTAGTTGCCTCGGGATTGGATGTCGGCGTTGCTCTTGGATTAATCTGTTGAGGGTAGTTTACGAATGATTCGCGGCGATTTAATGAGATTTGCATGATTAACACGAGTAGCAAAACAATATTTAAGAAAATAATCCAGACCGAGTTACCAAGTCTAGCAAGGTTCATTTCTCTGATATAAGAATGATTGCTTTTGTTAGTAGAGGAGATGAACTATTGTGCTCTTGATGATGCCTTTCAGGCAATAGGTAGCGCTCCGTCTCCGGGATGCGCCAATGATTACGCAACAAAGGCCGCCAGGCGTGAAGAGCGTCGCAAGGCTCGTCGCTGCAAGGGTCCCCCCGCCGAATATTTAGATATAACTGAGAAGGATCCTGACCGCCAGCACCTTAATAAACTCCCCATTGTGCCGCCGATGAATCCGGCGACAGGTCTTCGCGAACATGCTCCTGTTGATGCCCCTCAGGGCTCTCTTGAGCCGTTTGTTCCTCGCAATGATGATGATCCCAATGGTGATTATGTAAGAGCTGAGATTCCATTAAATATTCCAGGCACAACTGAGGCGCAAAAGCCATGCCCAGGGCGCAAAAAGTGGTTTGGTGCCGATGCTGACGGCGAGGCGTTTGCTGATTATGTTCCCGATGCTCCCAACTATCGTCTACAACCCGACTTTCTAACTGCTTTTGAGCATGCTGGAGTGGCACGTGCCGGTTCCGCCCAGAGTTTACCTAACCCCTCTGTTAACATGTTCTGGAAACCACTTACACCAAGTGGAGCTCAGACATCTTTTATTGAAAAGCTACCGCCGCCTGGAGGAGAATATTACCGCCCTCCGACTCGGATGAATGGAGAGACAACACCAGATGAGATTATGAAGAAGCTGGATAAGCTATGGGCGCGCCTGGATGATATGAACAACTCATCTCCTGAACAGGTAACATCTGAGCTCTTAATGTTTATTTCAAGCGGTATTTTTGTGCTTTTTGCGATGGATCTTCTTGTAAAGAAGGGGAGCAAAATGCGCTTTTGAGAGAATTACAAATAAAATTAATAGTGACTCTTATACGAGTACATATTAAGTTTAGCTACTCAACTTTTGGCCATGTAGTGCGTTATTCTCTACAACTTGACGCATGAAGTATTGACCATTCCAGAAAGTCAGGGCAGCAACGATCATGCCGCCAAACCAATTAATGGTGAAATGTTCAAGAGTGGTTGACATAAGAAGTACAGCCAACGTTGCATGAGAGACGCACCCAGGGCTGCGAATCCATGTATTAAGATATGCGTTCACATTCTTTTCGGTTTCTTTGTAAATCCATCCATTTCGTACAAGGAATAGGAGTACATAGTCAATACCACCAGGAAGACCAGTTGTAAAAAATAGATTATAACCGAGAAGGCTATGTGATTCAGTCGCCCAGCCGATGGGGAGTGCAATGCCGATCATGAGAATATGATGAAGCCAGTCATCGTAACGAAGTTTTTGCCAGTACCGAATAATATGATAAAAATGAAGAGCAAATACAAGTTCAAGTGCGACTATATTTTGAGGACTGTTTAGAATATAGCTAAAATCGGTCAGACTATTAACGACTTCTGATCCAGTCAGGTATACAATCGCGGCATTGTGTAGGGAATGAATGAGATAGTAGATTCCTTCTAGACGACTGTAATCGGTAAGAATCTTGTCAATAAGACAAAAAGAGGAACATAGAATACTAATATGAGTGAGTTCAGTCCACATTTTATTAGTATATAACTATACGCAATTCTTTAGACTTTATTTACGCTTTTTAAATGTTCTGGTCTTCTGCTTTTTAGCGCGTGTCGCCTTGAGGTTTGACTTTTTGAATGTTTTAGTCTTCTGTTTGCGTTTTTGTTTTTTACCACCGCCTATGGCGGCTGTATCGCGCCCTGCTTCTGCCTGAGCCTTTCTTAATTCTTCTTCTAATTCTTCATTTGTGGGTTCTACAATCTTTGCTTTTTCTGTTTCTAGCTTTCTAAGCAATGTCTGTAAATTAGCTAATAACAGCCGTGTTCTATTTTTGTCTTTAATGGGCGTTTTTGGATTGGCAATTATTGCAGAATATTCTGCACTTAATTTTTTATTTTTCTCAATAGCGTTGTCTAATTGTGCAATAGCTGCATTAGTTTTTGATTTTTGTGCTTTTGCATATTCTTCAGCCCGTCTCAGAGTTTTTGTATCTTCCTTTTTGCGCTGTTCCTCTTCATTATGTTTTTTAACTAGATTTTTCTCACTTTGACTTAGAGGTTTGCCCTTATTTCTCTTATTTACTGCCGCGGCGGTAGCAGCAGCTTCTCTTGCTTTTCCAAGATTATTAAAATTGCGCGGATTTATTTTAGGGGCGCCGGCCGCGCCAGATTGATTTGGCTGCCCTACAGATGTAGAGGATTCAGCTGTAGGTCTTGCACCTGTTTCTGCTTGTTGTTCTTGAGTCTCTGCGGGCCTACTTGCTGAAGCCTCCTCAGCAGAAGCCACTGCCGCGGCAGCACCTCCTGCTTCTGTAAATCCATTATCATCAAGATATTTTTGAATAGCATCTCTATTAAATCTGGTTCCAGTGGCGTCTAATATTTCTGCCTTTCTAGCAGAGAGTATTCTCTTACTAGATTTTTCATCCCCTGTTAGTTGCTCATTCATAAATTCCTCTATAGTCTGCTCTGCAGTAGGTGGTGCTTCTGCTTCTTCTGCTTCTGCTTCTGATATTACCCCAGGAGGCTCCTCTGATGCTTCTGGGCCTGCTTCTAGCACAGAGCCTTCTACAGCTATCTCAGTGGGCTCAGCAGGTGCAAAGGCTATATTTTCGCCTTCATCTCTAAAATATTCGAGACATGCGTTCAGCTCATCTTCAGTTACACCCTTCCCCAATATCATCCCCTTTTCTTCTGCGGTGATAGATCCTTTATCAGTTACAACGCCATCTAGCCAATTTCTTATAATCGCCTGGCATTTTAGATTAGGAGCACGTTTAGACCCAGCCTCAGAAACTCTCTTATAAATAAGAACTGTTGCATTATTTAAGATACTAAATCCTTGTGATTTATTAACTGATGTATTGCCAGTATTATACATGACATAGGGGAGAGTATTAACATCTGATACAGAGCTTATATCTGCCGTTCCATCAGCATATAGGCGTTGATACATATAGTGACCGCCCATCCCCGTTCCTTCATATAGTGTTGCGCCAAAAATAGTGTAACGCTGACCACCAACTGTTATTTCAGCCTCTGCTTTAATTTTAGGGCCATTGAAGGGCCTATTTGGATCACTTGATTTTAAAATATTTAAAATTAAGAATGTATTTCCATCTGGTATACTAATATCTTCCCTATATGTGTAATCGCCTTTACCACCACCTGGACCGCATCCTACAACCTGCTCCCTTACTGTGCTTGTACTGGATTCAAATTCTGTTCTATTTCTTGAATAATAGTTAATCAGATTTTGTACTGATATACCATTCGTATTAATATCCTTCTTTTGATTCACTAGTTCTTGCGCTTTATCTCCAGCATATTCAGCAGCATAAAGGGGCAAAATAACATTATCGGTTATAGGTGGACTATCTGCCTTTTTAATATCTGTAATTTCGCATGTATATTTCTTTGTGGTAGTATACTTAAAATTATTAAGTACAGATTTGATTGATTTATCCTTATCAATAATATCAAATATAATTCTTAAAAACTCGGCGACATCCTGTTGCTCTTTAATGCTACCTGTACTATTTTTATCTGTTAACATCTGCATAAGTAAGAATTTTTTCATAATGTATAGAACTGGAATATTTACTGGGATAACAGAATTATTAAATTTACTGGCAAAATTAGTATCTGTAAACTTGGTAGTGCTCTGACTTAATTCGCCTAATATCCACTTTAGGGCACACAGTGCATCATTATCTTTAATTTCCGTTAATCCATTAATTGCAGTATCAAAGCCCTTACCTGATGGAATACTTAGAGATGTATTTTCACATTTAAATTTAGAAAAAGTGTCTCGTATTTGTGGCACAGAAAACATAAATTGAATTGCAGCAATAGCATAACACCAAATATTGGGATTGGTTATTCCGAGTGTAGTTACAACATCAGAGCCCCCTCCCGTGATTTCTTTTGGCTCTATCTTAATTGTTTCAATAGTTTCTTCTCCTGTGGCAGGGCGCGAGGGAGAAGGCTGGGCGTCCGATGATGGTTCTGTTACACTAGAAGTAGTCGTTGGCGGCGCCTTTTTGTTGCGATTAGCCCTTTTTGATTGAACAAATTCATCTACTTTATACTTACTTAGAAGGGGTAATTGTGCAGGAGTAAAATCTATGTATACGCGAAAGGTTCCATCTTCACGCTTTTCAGCGGTGACTTTTGGATTTCCTCCTTCATTTTCAGTTCCAGCAGCCTCATTTGTTTTAATCTTATTTAGCAAATTGAGAGCCAAGCTTTGTACAATTCTACGCATGGGTTCGCAATCTATTTGAAAAATTAGGGGCTTATCAGTATTGCATTTACCATCATATAGAGCCTGTAATACATCTTTCTTTTGCATGCTACTTAGTCCAGGACCATCAAGTCCAAACAATGCCAGGGCTCTAGTCTGTGTTTCAGTTAAATTTGCTCCAGGCGTCTTTTTAGGGTCTTCTAATTTAAGACTCTGACCAAAAAGTATAATGTCTTTAGTATTAGTTTCGGCGGGTTTTTCTGGCATTATTGTTACTGGCGCAGAGGCAGTTACTGCAGGAGGAGTAGGAGGAGTAGGAGGAGCAGGAGGGGGATCTCCGCCAACTATACGAATTTCTTCCTCAAAAAACCCGCCAGTAAATGGCTGGATTTGTGAATGTGCTGGAGGTGGAGGTAGCAAAGATGCACCAGCATTATATGTAGGCATAGGGGGTTGGCCAGCGCCGCCACCACTCATTGCGACTATTGGTCCCCCGCCAACAGGCAATAATGAACTATTTGGATTATAACCAGGCTGCATATTACTACTCTATAAAGATAAATTGTTTTAGTACGCCGACATAAACGAACCTAAGAACGCTCCACCTAGTAGGTTTCAGAGATGGATGCCGCATATACTTCAGATCCCCAAACAAGAAAGCGTAAGATTGAATGTAAGCCAGAGCTAGTGATATCAAGTCTGCAAAGATTTTATTCCACCCACCCGGAAATTAATAAAGTCCTAACATATCTAACGGGTGACGCCCCTCTAAGTTTACGAATCATTGACTGGTTTGTAACAAAATATAGCCGAAAGAGTTTTGTACGGTATCCCCTAAACGGTCAGGACTTCTTGGTATACCTCAGTTATAAAGGACAATTGAAAGCGTATTCCAAGCAGTATTTCGACCCAAATTGTCGTAGAGAGCGTATCATGTTCAAGATTCCAGGGCATGAGCAATTTATGACGACAATTGGTAAGCTTAATTTTTTTCGTTGGGCTCTAGAGTCTAAGATTCTAGATTATATTGAAGCCCATGAGGAAGAGATTCGCACGGGATACAATACTTATTTAAAGGATACAACACAGACCCAAAAGCGCGTGAAAAATGAAACTGCCTCTTCAACGGATACGGCGGCGACTGTGGAAAGTGTTGGTACGGTGGCGACTGCTATCACGGCTCAGACTCAGGCAACTACAAGTACAAATCGGTCCACGCGTAGACGCCGTACTAAGCAAACCCCATCCTCCTTGACTAAGCTTCAAGTCTATTCAACACCAATTGAGCTAACATTTGATTAGCAGTTAAAGTTAAAGTTTGGTTTAGTGCCAGTATCGCTGGCAGGTCTATTTTTATAGAATAACCGAATATCATCCATTTTAGGGCGAAGCTGTTCTGCTGCCGCCGCCTGCTGTTGAACTACCGTGGGATTTAGCCAACGATTGTCAAAATTCCTTTGTAGCAGCTGGTCTGATTCCTTTAAGTACCCCGTATTTTTATCTTCATATACACTGGCACGAAGTTCGCGAGTCATGTTTCTGGCATCAAAGGTTGCATCGTATTTGTCAAAATACGGATTTTGAACTCCACGATGACCGGTCGCATCAAAGCGGGGTTGAGGATGATACGTTTTATCATTTGTGCGACTGTTATTTGGCAACATATCATAAAACGGTGCCTGTTTATTGATGTCCGGGCGGTTATGGGTTTCGTATTTACCGTCGGTCTGCCAATGCTCAAATTGGCGTGCATTAATAGAGTCCTTTGTATCGGTTTCGCGGCGAGTACGCGTTATAAACTGCGGGACAGGAAATGCATTATACGCAGAAATTGTATGCCTATCTGGAAAGACAGGTTGAGCCATTTAAAGTACCTACTTAGTATTATCTTAAGATGTTTATTTTACCATTTATTCACGAAGTAGTAAATCAAGGCCCCTTACAGGTTCACAGTATTAAGGTGTTGACAGTTGGCGGCCGTGAATTATGGGAGGAGAAGGATGGCCTAAAAATTAATAAGGACGTTCTAAATCCAAATGATATATATGCTCGGGGAAAACCTATTAAGATGGATAAATCAATGCGCCTATGTGCGGTAGATACGACAAAAACATCCGTAACTGATTTTTATACATGGAATGAATTGGCACTTGAAGATAGAGAGACTTTTTGTTGGCGAACATTTACATATCTTGCAACTGACAAAGAGTGTTGGCTAACAATTCCAGATACTGAAAAGCTTGGTAAATATGCAGTTCGTGATATAGTTGAAAATATTCTTGAGAAAAAAGAATTTGTACACACAAAGGTCATCTAAACGATAGGCGCGTTATAAATATAGACATGGATCCTCAGAGGCATAAGACACAAAAGAAGGCTTTAAATGACCTAGATGCGGATGCCTCGGCGCCAGAGGCCGACTCAAGCTTTAAAGTGCTGCTGGAAGATAGTGCCCGAGAAGCATATAGCCGCCCTTGGCATCGTATCGAGCGCGGTCTGCGCCTGAATCGTCTGCGTATTTTTGTGGAGGAGGTAGCACCCCAATTTGGCATGAGTAGGGAAGACAAAGATAATTTCTTTATTTTTCTCCAGAAAGCACTGGACAAGAAACTTCTGAATACACTCAAGGTTGTAATCTATGATCAGGACAAACAGCGGATAACGCAAATTCGCGGCCTAGAAATTAAACAAAACCAGGAAGGAGTTCTAAAATGGGGATTTAGTGTTAAGAAGCAGCGCACAGATGCAACGCGGAAAAAGAAAAAGGATGAGATTCCATCTATTTCAACTACCCCTGCGGAGACACAAACGGGGGAATAATGTCTTTGGCACGCACATAAAAATTGAGTAGCTGCCACGCCAATAAAAAGGTAATAAGATAGTATTATGCTGTTCCAGGAGAAACTAAAGGATCTGACAAACCTATTTGAAAATTGGTTGTCAGAGCCTCAAGATGCAGTACAATTAAAACAGTGGGTACAAGATGCAGATATGTTGGCAGACTCCTATGAATTTACGGAAAAGGAGTTGACATATGTTGATAGAATTATTGAGATGTATGAAGAGCAGTTTACCGAGCAGATTGCCAAAAAAGCCTCAGTTCAAGTCGATATCCCCTCAAAGGAAGTATTGGATGCCCTGCTTAACCGAAAACAAGTGGAGCAGCGTACACCCGAATGGTATGAACAGATGACAAAAATTGTTTCCGCGAGTGAGCTTGGCAACCTCTTCGGATCCCCGCGTATTAGAGCAAAAATGGTTATGTCAAAAACTATCCCCTATGAGCCCCGTTATCAGCCCCTCGCGGTTCCATCTGATTCTATGGCCGCTTTTGATTGGGGAATTCGTTTTGAGCCCGTTGTGAAACAGATTTACGAGCATAAATACGGAACGGTTGTAAAGGAACTTGGTCGTCTTATTCATCCAACTTATGAAAAGTGTTCTGCTTCTCCAGATGGTCTAGTATATAGCTGTCCAAAGAATGAACGAACTGGTCGTCTAGTAGAAATTAAGTGTCCTGTGACACGTGAGATTGATGGCAATGTTCCAAAGGATTATTATTCCCAGATGCAAATGCAGCTGCAAGTAACTGGTCTAAAAGCATGTGATTACGTGGAAGCTGTATTTGCATCAAAGTACAATAATAATGTTATTAAGGAGGGCCCTGCCATGTACTCGGGTTATATTGCATTGGTTCGGTATAAGGAGATGAAGGGAGATAATGAGTTCTATTATGCATATAGTCCAGTAAATGCAGAGGATGATTGGCAACCTGAAATTGCGGATGGAGAATATGTTATGGAAATGATTCCGTGGCGGCTAATGCAGTGGTGCGAACAGAAAGTTACAAGAAATGAAGATTGGTGGAAATCTATTCGCCCAGTAATTGATGCATTTTGGGAGGATGTGGAGAAGGCAAAGCGCGGTGAATTTGTGGTCCCAGAATCAACGCGCCCAGCGAAAAGAGCAAAAGAAGATAAATGTATGATTGTGTTTAAAAAGTTAGATGAGAATGGCGAGGAAATTAGTTGCGCACCCTCCTCTGAGACTCCCGCACAGTAGGTCTCGTTCTAAATAGGAAATAAAAGAGGAAGAAGATTCCAACAATTGCAGCTGTCATCATGAGAATATGTTCGGAGGAGAAGTTACCAGAGTTATTTCTTAACGCGCTAACAAATCCGTTTATAACAGTTGGACCAAAGATCATGTAGCATGAACTGAGGATACCAAAAATGATAATCATTAGGAGCACAAAGACAATTAAATTGGCTTGATAGTCATCCATTTATTTTATGTTAGAAAATATCCGTAGTTATTTGTTTTTGTGGAGCTTTTTAGTGTGCCTTCTATGAATGCGCTTCTTAGTGTGTTTTTTATTGTGGTTTCTTTTTTGTGTGTGGCGTTTTGCTAGTTTCTTTTGTGTGATGTGTTTTTTGCGCGCGCCGCCAATGACCATTCCAACTGGGGGTGCACCTTGACGGCCTCTTTTTATAGGTGGCCCCGCATACTCATTGCTAGCATATTGCGTAGCATTGCTTGCATATCCATTAATAGATAGAGTTGCATTACTATTACTCACATCTCCATTTTTATATTTAGTAGGAGCTTTAGTAATCATATTTGCATTCATAGCTACCGATGTATTAACTATTATAATGTCTTTTTGTTTATCTAATAATATATTATGTTGTATGTTAAAATAACCATGGGGGAATACTGTAGATAAATAATTTGCACATTTCTCAAATGAACTTGGCATTTCATTTTGAATCCTAGTACGTCCCGCAATTGTATTTCGTATTATTTCTAAAAAGAGTTCATAGATGCCATCTACACTTTCTGGTGCATAGTCCATTACATGAATATACTCAAACCAAGATCCAATAAACGCATGTAAATCAGATAAAATATTATTAAATTGTATACTATACATAAATATAGGAAAATATACAAACATGCGTAAGAATTTATTCAAATCAGCTGAATTAGATACTGATGATATATATTTAGTTATTAAACTATGTAGGAAAGACATTAATTCAATCTGTGTACTTCCTCCTGTACGAACAGGTGTATAGGAATTATAGATATAAAAATTATCAGCACTGTCTTTGTGAATGAAATACTGATTTTCACAAATACTGAGAAGTTTAATAAAATCAAGAAATAAATTGTTTGCCGCTTTCATATCAAATGTTCCCTGAAGACTCTTCCAATTATCATAAAACGTTGGACCGCCGCCCATCATATTTTGCCGCGGCGTGCCATTTAAATATCTAAAATATTGTATTTGAGTTTCATCTATAACAGCTATTTTTGATAGAACACCGCCTGCGCCATTCATACTGACTATTCCAGTAATTCCACTAACATCGTAGGCAATTGTATTATTTATAGCAGCAGTCCTTCTTATAGTAATTGGTACTAGAACTGCGCCTACTGTAATATTAAAATTTACTAAATATGTACCATCAGGATTATTTATAAATGGCGGATATGAGCCATCTGCATTTTCAGCAGGTTCTACTCCTATACAATTATCTAATGATAATTCTAACTGTTTACTAATTGCTAAAATATTAAATGGGTTATTTTTTAAGTTAAATGCATAGTGTGTAGTATTTAAATAAAAATTTACAACATTAAGAAAAATAAATGGATTATAATAAATACTAGAAGGATCGCATTGTTCTTCAAGAAGTCTTAAAAAGCAGTTATCAGATATATTTGTATTAGCTGTTAATGCTGCCGCCATATCTGCGCGCGTACACATTCTAGGCGGAGCGGGAGATAACGGTCTAGAAACAGTACGAATAGTGGATGGTCTTAATTCAAATTTTTCCAGACGTCTCTGTAATTCTCGGCCGCTTGGCTTTGGTTTATTTCTATCATTTTTAGCCGGTTTATAAGGGGCACCTTTTGCACCACCTGCCGCGGCAGCCACTATATTACTTGCATATTCACCGCGTAAATATATTATACAATCTTTCGTCGGTAATTGTAGAACTGTAGTAATACCTTGCTGTACAGCAAAAATAGCAGCTACTCTATCAATTGTCCAGAATACACAATTTGTAATATTATATGGTCCTGGCACAAGAATTCCAGCTTGTTCTGGTACATTATATTTTATAGTTTCTTTACAGCATAAAACTTGCAATTGATCTCCGCCGCGTTTGGCTATAAATGGCAATGCAATATTATCTTTTATAGATGTATTAATAACATCTTTGTATTGTATCATGTCATAAACCGCACATGTGTTATCAAATAGTGCAGCTAAACGTGCAACGCGTGGCCCCATTCCTGGCGGTGCTATCGGCGTTTGATAATAATCAATTCCCGTTCCAGCCGCAGTAGCAGCAGTTGTTATTGAGCCTATAACTTGTTTAATTTTGCCTTTACATACTTCAATTTCATTTGGTTTTGATCCTTCCCCACCAAAATTATATTGATATGGCCTTCCATCTATATTATATTGTATTATGGGCGCACTCAGCGTACCAGATACTGTATGTATAACATTATTATAAATAGGGTACACTCTGCTTCCCGCCGCACCAGCAGCAACTATTTCAGATGCGATTAGGGGAAACCGCATAATACTTGTTTTACTTGGATCTGCCACACACTCTCTGGGACGACAAATTAGAAAATATGGATCAGATTTATTTTGCAATGTTCGCGATGTATCTACAATAACTGGTATTGGATTACCCCCTTCTCTCCACCCCAAAATTGTTGCAATTTCTCTATGATATGCATCGTATGCATCAGGCATTGCAACCAGACGCCGTGCTTCGTCTAAACTTACAGGAGCGGGTGCACGTCCTCGCCTTCTCTCGGCGGCTTGTCCTGCAACTAATGCCCTAGCATCTGCTAATTGGCGATCAGTTGGATACCCATGCCCAAGTCTACCACCCGCAACTAATTTTTTAAGAAATCCTCGAGCTTTTACAGGTGTCCCTGCTACAATGGGACCAATTGCTACCCCTGTTGCATCACTATTACCTGACCATCCACCACTTGGAACCGTATTGTCCCTATGAAAGTCTGCAATTGTAGCAGCCAAAAAATTATCTGGTGTGGGGGGGATACCAGCAAGACGTTCGCAATATTTGACTAAGGCGTCTTCTGGACCACTGCGCATAACACCAGTACCTTTGCATGAACTAGTCAGGCGTTTTGAGTATGCTTTCTGCTCAGGGGCAGCATCGCCAAATAGAACTATGCGCTGAATACTATTTGCAAAATTCTTAAAACAGTCAAATTGGGTAGCATCTCCAACCCCAGATGTAATAGCTGTATCCTGCGAGTCTAGATCAAAATCATGGCGCGTATCAGCCAGCGCTGTAGTTTTGTCTATATCTCCCTGAAACTGTATAGCAGGATCACCTGCAGGACGAGGCATTCTATTATTACTCAATTAAAATAATAAACAAATTCTGCATATTATTTTAATTTATCTAAATCACAGACATTTTATGAATAACTTACACTACCACCCGTATTGTTCTCAGGTATCGGCATAGGATCCGCCTTATAAAAGTTCAGTACCAATTCCTGATACGGCGCAGAGCAGCTATCGGGATATCCCCTTTTGTAATTATTTGTCATTTGGCGGAAATTTCCAGTCTTCTCAATCATTCTATCAAAATCAGTCGCATAGCATGAACGGCTATTTACACAAGAAAAGCTTTCTTTAATGCGTGGTGGTGCCATTTCATCAGCGAGAAGGTGATAGGGTTGATTATTATACACATCCGCTGGCGCAGGTGTATCGGGAGGGAACTCCATGACAGGCCCATCTTCGCCAACTGATCTAGTCAAAAGTGACGCCTCCTTTTCAGATTCCATGCCAACTTCAGCAGGTCTATCATTTAGATTCTCAAACCCTTCGGGTTTCTCCCAGAAAGAATAATAGGGGTATCCAAAACGTTCCCATCCAGGACGACGAAACCAGTTCTTCTGGGACTTGGGCGCATAGGGTGCCACGTAATTAGCAAAATTAGCCCGTTTCATTGACATCCAAATAAGCGCAACAATAGCTAAAACTATAACGCCTGTTAAGATGCTTTTCATCTTACCTATATATTTGTATTATTATTAAAATTGACGGTGGCTGCGTCTGCCATAGAATTCCGGAAAGATGTCCATGATTAGTATGCAAGTTGTAAAACGCGATGGTTCCAAGGAAGAGGTGTCCTTTGATAAGGTCCTAAATAGAATTCGTACTGCCGCAGAGGGGCTAGAGGTAAACCCCGCCCTTATTGCACAGCGCACCCTTGCCAGAATTTACGATGGCGTGAAAACGGCCGAACTAGATGAACTTGCTGCCCAGCTCTCTATTTCGCTAATGACAACCAATCCAGATTATGGTACCCTAGCTGCGAGAATTGCAATTTCCAACCATCATCGGAATACTTCAGATTCATTCACTGCCGTTGTTGCCGCCCTGGCCAATCAGGCACTGGAGAAAACGGGTGAGAAGACATCTATTATCTCTCAGGAGCTCGTAGATATCTGTAACAAATACGGTCCAGAAATTGATAAGCGAATTGATTACAGCCGCGACTATCTCTTTGATTATTTCGGATTCAAAACTCTTGAAAAGCAACAATATCTACTTCGGACAATTAAAGGAAAGACTGTTGAACGCCCTCAACATCTACTTATGCGGGTATCATTGGCCCTATGGGGATCAGTTGATATTGAAAGGGCATTTGAGACTTATGACCTGTTAAGCCAGAAATACTTCATTCACGCAACTCCAACAAACTTCAATGCAGGTACGCCTCGTCAACAACTAAGTAGTTGCTTTCTAATCGCAATGAAGGAGGATTCAATTGTTGGGATTTATGATACTCTGAAGGAGTGTGCGCAGATCTCTAAACATGCTGGGGGCATTGGCCTTCACATTCATAATATTCGCGCGAAAGGTGCACTTATTCGTGGTACAAATGGAACCTCTAATGGAATTGTGCCTATGCTAAGAAACTTTAACGATACAGCACGCTATGTTGATCAAGGTGGCGGTAAAAGAAATGGTTCATTTGCGATTTATCTGGAGCCCTGGCATGCCGATATTGAAGACTTTCTAAAGCTTAAGCTAAATACTGGTTCTGAAGAGGAGCGCTGTCGCGATCTCTTCTATGCTCTGTGGATTTCAGATCTATTTATGGAACGCGTAGAGAAGAATGAACAATGGACTCTCTTCTGCCCCTCTGAAGCCCCTGGCCTAGCCGATGTTTATGGGAATGATTTCAAAGAACTCTATGAACGCTATGAGAGAGAGGGCCGTGGCCGCAAACAAGTTGACGCACAAAAGCTCTGGTTCAAAGTACTAGACTCTCAGATTGAAACTGGTACCCCCTATCTGCTCTACAAGGATGCTGCTAATGCTAAATCTAATCAGAAAAATCTTGGTGTACTTAAGTCAAGTAATCTTTGTACAGAGGTCGTTCAATATTCTTCTCCTGAAGAGACTGCGGTGTGTAATCTGGCCTCAATTGCACTGCCGATGTATGTTGATGCAAAAAAGAAAGCCTTTAACTATGATAAACTACGCGAAGTAGTCAAGGTTGCAATTAAAAATCTGAATCGTGTAATTGATATTAACTATTATCCCACGCCCGAGACTGAGCGTTCAAATAAGCGCCATCGCCCAGTTGGTCTTGGCGTTCAGGGCCTGGCTGATGTCTTTGCACTAATGCGTCTGCCGTGGGAAACCGAAAAAGCTGCTGAACTAAATCAGCGCATCTTTGAGCACATTTACTATGCGGCAGTGGAAGCATCAGCCGAGGTTGCTGAGAAAGAGGGCCCCTATTCAACCTACGAGGGTAGTCCAATGTCTAAGGGGCAATTTCAATATGACCTCTGGGGCGTAGAACCCATGACAGCTCTTGACGGGACTCTTGACTGGATGGGACTTAAAGAAAAGGTGGCGAAACATGGTGTGCGGAATTCTCTGCTAATGGCGCCAATGCCAACTGCATCCACTTCACAGATTCTCGGATTTAACGAGTGCATTGAACCTTTTACATCCAATATTTATACTCGTCGCACACTCGCAGGCGAATTTATCGTAGTTAATAAATATCTTATGAAGGATCTGGAAAAGCTGGATCTATGGAATGAGAATATGAAACAACAAATTATCGCGCGCAATGGATCTATTCAGGGCATAGAGGATATTCCTGAGGCGATTCAGAAGCTATACAGGACATCTTGGGAAATTAAACAGAAAACTCTGATTGATATGGCCGCC
>JACCDP010850941.1_pt1 | contig 49256 bp, 44 predicted proteins | sample 7445841 | NCBI WGS metagenome assembly JACCDP01 (sample SAMN15323441, study PRJNA562643) | freshwater metagenome | isolation source: river surface water | place: USA:Blue River Watershed | collected 2017-08-17
TAGAATAAGCAGTGTTAGCGGCGGTTGCGCTTTGATCTGTAGTATCCCAAAAACTACCCCAATAACCTAAAGCCCCGCCTGCGCCCGTTGCGCCTACAGGTCCGGTAGCCCCTGTTGCGCCCGTAGGTCCTGTTGGTCCTGTTGCACCTGTTGCACCTGTAGGTCCGGGTACTGTGGAATCTGCGCCCGTAGGTCCTGTTGCGCCCGTAGGTCCTGTTGGTCCTGTTGCACCTGTAGGTCCGGGTACTGTGGAATCTGCGCCCGTAGGTCCTGTTGCGCCCGTAGGTCCTGTTGGTCCTGTTGCACCTGTAGCTCCAGTATTACCTTGAATACCTTGAATGCCCTGCGCACCAGTAGCTCCCGTAGGTCCCGTTGCGCCTGCAGCCCCAGTAGGTCCAGTATTACCCTGAATACCTTGAATGCCCTGAATACCTTGTGCTCCTGTTGCTCCTGTTGCGCCTGTGGCTCCGGTAGATCCTGTAGCCCCGGTAGGTCCAGTATTACCCTGAATACCTTGAATACCCTGAATACCTTGTGCTCCGGTAGCGCCAGTAGCTCCTACTGCACCTGTTGCGCCTGTAATACCTTGAATTCCTTGAATACCCTGTTCGCCAGTTGCTCCCGTGGGGCCAGTTGCTCCTGTTGCGCCTGTGGCACCTGTAGGTCCTGTGGCACCTGTAGGTCCTGTCGCTCCTGTAGGCCCAGTAGCACCTGTAGGTCCAGTAGCTCCTGTAGGTCCTGTAGGTCCCATTTCTCCGGGACGTCCTTGACCAAGCGGGAATATTAAAGAACCACCAATAGGTATGTTACCATTAGCGAAAGGACTGTTCTGAACAACAACCTCATAAACTTTAGAAACATTGTTTATAAGAGAGTGAACAAAGATAGTACCGACAGCAATAGCGCCAAAACTGTTGTCCCAGATTAGATCAAGCGTGGTTGCGCTACCTACTTGATTTTTAAATATACATTGCTGTATGTTATCTGCCCAAAAAACGCTTCTAGCAATATCAGAGAATGCAACCGTGATTTCTCCCGGTAGGTTTTCTTCAAAACCAGACCATAAAGTAATCTTAAACGTGCCATCCGGATTAGCTATAATTCTAGAATTAGCTTTAGACGCATCGACAAAATTATAGCCCGAAGAAGTTGTAATTGGTTTAACAATAAACAGCCCATTAGTGCCTGCTAAAGTTACCGAGGTAATCTTGTCAGACGGTATGGGTGTAAATCCTTGGAGCGCTACCTTTTGGGAATAGTCTAACATGTTAAATATTTATTGTTTCTTGAACTTCAAGATCATCAAACGCATTATAGTTCATTACTAAAGCGCGTACGTCTTCTTGTATATCCGCCCATAAAGAATCAGCTTCTTCAGCAGAATTACAAGCAAAGTATAACACGTTAGACCTGTAATATGGAGTTACAGTATTATCTTGGTTAAAGGTTCCAGCATTTTCAGGTAGTGTAAAATACTGAGATAAACTAGCTACGCATTCAAATATGTCACCTTCATAACTATCATCTCCCATGGAAGCGTGATATACAAAAACTTTAGCAGAAGGCATAGAGTTGTTAATGACAGAAGCTGTGACTTTTAAAGGCCAAGCTTGCTGCTGTCCGACTACGTCCTCTGCCAAACCTTCTCTGACTAGTTGTATGTTCATTACGATAATATAATTGGAGTTGCATTAATAGGCAAATCTCTTTGTATAAATGCCAGCACATTGCTATGAATTTCACTGCCTAATTCTTGTGTTCTTAGTTTAATAACAATTGCGTTGTACTGCAGCATGTTCTCAAAGTAGAAGTCTATAGCATTTGCAGTAGCCCCTAGAGTAGCGCCGGGAACATTGGCGATGTAGTAGTTAGAATGGATTTCTGATTGTCTAACGAAATTCCAATAGGCTGCTGTCTGAGATCCTGTAAAACCTGACAGAAGTAAGTGTGCAGTAGCAGAAGGAGTTCCATTACTAGCGAAGGTACTAACAGCATCAGGTATTGTTACAGAGAAGGGAGTAATCGTGCTAATGTTTAAACCATTGGTTGTCCACTCCGTATCCAGCTCATCTACTCTATACCAGGGGGTGCTGGACGTATTAGCCGATGAATAAATTTTAATATAATCTTCCCCAATAATTGTATTCCTACTGTATGTGGTTCCTACAGTGAGAGGTGTATGATCGATGTAGGTAGGCAGTTTTATGACTTGTTTATCAAACTCATAAACTATGAAATCAGGATTTTCGTAAACGGCCTGTAAAACACAATCTTGAGCTATGATAGGTAGTCCGGCTATCTCCGCTAAAGCAAGGCGTAAAGCAGTGGGAGAATTTGTCTTTCTCATATACTGCGCCACATAAGTTCCGCTGGTATACAGATTATCTACTTGGTAAGTATAATCCATTATATGCGACTCTGTAACTAAGGCGCTACGGCATGTAATTATATCCTCAGTAAACAGTTCTGAAGGATCTTCAAAAAAGATTATGTAACCAGGATTAGTAATAAAGCTAGTGTTTACAGTAAGCTCTTTGCTGGGTGTCGTAATACACACAGGAAGAATATTATTTGCTATAGGTAAAAAATAAAGTGGACGAGAATCGTCAGCTTCAAATGTAAAATTTACATTTGAATCACCCGTGTCGAATAACATTATTTCTGAATCGACATCACCTAACAAATCGCCCGAAGGTGAAGTATAAACTTCAGGGCTTGCGTCAGCGCTTAAGTTTTCTACTTTCAAACCACCAGTTCTAAATAAAGTATACTTACTAGGTCTTGTTATAGTAATATTCGGATAAGTACCCGTCTTATTGCGCTGCTGCAAATTTATATTTATTACACTAATGTCTCCTGCGTTAAATTTAATTGTTGTATTAAATTTATAATTCTGCAAGCTACCGCTAAGCTTGTTGGCGGTATTGCTTAAATCAGAAACAGCATTATTAGCATCTAATAAATGAGTAATAGCTCGAGCCAATGCAACACCATGAGGATGCGTTTCAGACAATTGACGATACCATAAATCGCCAAGTAATCCGAATATAGCGTGCTTATTGTTTAGTAAATTGTTCACAGATTAAAGTATTACCTCGGAGAATAATATGTTTTCTTTTAGCAAATAGTAACCTCTATTTCTTTTATCCAGTACAGCGTAAGTGGTAGGATCAAACGCAGCTGTAGCACTTAAAGAATTACTTACAGTAGCAGGTAGATTATAGCCGCTAGCAGAAACCGCTGTAAAAGTAGCATTAGTAGGCACGGCTGTGCTGCCGGGACCTGCAGTGACGGAAGCAGGAATGACTTTGTCGGCTACAGACCATTGTACTTTTGAAATTGGCGTAATGGACACCACATCAGATGCACCAGCATAATACATGGCATCGTATATTTTACTAGCAGCGTAAACATTAGAGTAACCTAAGGTATTAAAGTAATCTGATATTTCTGTACGTGCCGTATCCAATGCCATGGTTGTACCCGGCTTACGCGTATAAGTAATCAACAAAGAATCGATAACTGTAGGAACGTAGCTTTTAACTAATGTGTCCACGCCTATAGGTGTGTAGTCTGAACTATTTAAAGTATCCGATACAACTTTAACTAGAGGATCTGCCACATAGGTAAAATTAAAATAGGCATATTGATTACCATTACCGTCAACAATAGGAGTAATTAAAGCCGTACCACCTGCTGTAGGCATATTAATTTTAACCCAGTAGTTTTCATAAACAGAGTAAGCACTAGTTAATAATGGCGCTTTCGAAAAATCTGTGCTTTGTCCTAATATGGTAATAGCTCCAGTTGCACCTTTGACGCCCAAATTAATAGTCTCATCCTCCGCATAAGTTATGCTTTTAAAAACGTAAGGCACTTCAAGTAAGTCGAGTCTTCCATAAAAAGCGCTACTACCTGTACCACCATAATTGAGTTTAATAGTCTGAGATACAGGAGTTCCAAAATTTTTGGATTGAACACAGATGTCCATTTTACCATTAGCTACCCCTAGCGCATTTACTGAAGCACGCACTGCCTCAGTATCTCCCGGCATGATGGGAGATGTAGCTACTAAGTCAGGAAACTCTTTACCCAAGAAACTACTAGCGGCGGAACGTGTAGTTAGCGTAGCTGAATAAAATGTTTCACGCGTTTTAGCTGCCAAAACCGCTAGACTTTCGGGCGGTAGTCCAAAATCAAAGTTAGTAACAGCGGTAATCTGCACCATATCTGTTACTGGAAAATCAGTAGTACCTGAGTCGCCTGCAGCGACTTGAGTAGTCATTGTTCCGATAACACCAATATCTATTGCATAATTAACTTCCGATATTTGTTTTAGAACATAATCATTGGAATAAGGTTCAGGTGTTGAACCAACTGGAAGAATATTTAAACTACCAGGATTGGGTAGTCTCAAATAAAATTCATTACCAGTACCGAAAGAGTATTTGGCCCGTCTGTCTATGGTATAGGTATCATCCACACAGAATACGAGGCGTATGACTCCTGATGATTGTAGAGTATCTTGGCTAACTACTGCAAAATTATTTAAGTACTCTTTAACAAAATCACAATTATAAATTACACCATTTGCTACTTTTTCTAAATCCAAATCGGACATGAATCGCCCCATACCTTCTTCTAAAGAAGCAACCAAGTATGTAAAAGGAGATAAAACAAGATCTCCAAAAACAGAATTAGGACGCGTGTCTAATGTAGGATATTTTATTTTTAGAAATGTATCCAAGCGCTGTCTTGTAGCCAACAAAGTTTCCGCGCTGATTTTATCAGCTTCAGGAAAGTAAGAAGTTATTAAATCAATAGCCATATTATAAAGTCGTGGATGTACCTATTGTAACTGTTTGTGCTACATCTGTAAATGAAGTATTAAGTAGCAACGATTCGCCTGAGTAGGATATAGGCTCGATTGCTATAGCGCCTAACTTGATAGTATCATCGGTGCTAGTCTCGTACTCCCGGGAAAAGAAGAGCGTGGATATAGCGGCAGACTGCGCCTCATGGTTGGCGTCATTCATTCCTACAATCTTACCAGATACAGCGCTCTTTAAGATTGTAGTACCTTTGTCAGCGTAAATATTATCAGTACCTTGTCGCGTGGCAATATTAGCCAAACCGTTTTGAATAGTGCAAGCAAAGCCAGTATTAGATGCGCCCACATCTAAATATACATTATTTTTACTGAAGTTGATTTTTAGACCTTCCATATTAAGTTAGTTTAGCGCGTTCAGCATTCACTGCATCATAACCAACTTGTGCAGCTTCGCAGTACGAGTTGTTTAATCCTTTTTCTAATAGCTGACTTCTACTAGATAAATTGTAAATAGTGTCGCGATATATAGCGCAAAGATATGTTAGCTCGGCTCTTAGTTTTCCATCTTGTGGTGCCGCTGCGACCTCTGCGTCTTTCGCATTTACGGCCACTCTTAGACTTTCAATATAGGCATCCAACGATGCAGCGCCTCCCTCTTCTGTAAAGAGAGGTAAAACATTACCACTAACAAAACCATCTATTTTATTAAATGTTTTTATGACTTCTGGAATACTAAGATCTTTTACAGTCATTGCTGAATATCAGATAAATTTTTTTCTACATCTTGTATACGCAAAGCTAATTTAGCAGAACGTCTTGTTAATTGGCTAGGAGTTAAACCTAACCTAATTGCTATATCTTTAGGCTGCATAGGTGTAAATTTACCACCGTAACCTAGTTTCATTTCAATTATTCTTTTGTCTATTTTATCACAATCACTGTACACATAATCGAGAGCTTCTGCTCCAAAATCACTTTCGGATTGTGTAAAACCTTCACCTACAGCTGCTTGACTTGGTAACGCTCTAAAAGAATTTCTAATTTTATTTATTCTTTTAATAGGCATTTTGGCGTAATCCGCAAGTTCGTCTACATCCGGTTCTCTATCAAATTTATCAACAAATTCTTGTTCTGCTTTTGAGAGCGTGTAGGCATCTAACTGAATACGCTCAGGTACTTTAACAGGTTGATTTACCTCGCGTTTGAAACGCCTTAACTGCATGAGTTGGCCGCTGACCCATGTGGGAAGCGCAGCACCATGTGTCGGATCATACTTTTTAATGGCTTCAGCAGTAAGTATTCTGGCTTTATTTTTAATTAAATTATCATTATACGCATTAATAGACGAAAGGGTGTAGTCTATAACTGGGGACAAGTTATCAACTACCGAGGACAGGTTGTCAGGCGTAGGGTCTGACAAATAAGTCTGATAAGATAAATCCAGCTTATCTGGTTTATTGGTAGGCGAATTTAGCATACAACTATTTATAGTTTATATATGCCTTAATTCAAGGATTACTTACGCCGAGGTCCGGCTTTATTCCGCTCAGCCACTAAACTGGCATATTTTTTAAAGATACGTTTTTTAATACATTCAGTACAACCAGTCCCTGCGCCAGCAAGTTCAGAACGGAACTTTCTAGCTAGATCGGGGTGCTGCTCTAACCCTGGTACTTGTCTATACATTTTGCGGAATATTGTAAATATCCTTATTAATCAGGTATCTGTATTTACGTTGAATGGTATTACGCTGACATGGAGGACAAGACGCACCACCAACGCCATTAATTTCATTGGTATAAAGTTCTCGCAAAGCGGCCATACCTGGAACCTCTGGGCAGGGTTTGTCTAAATCCAAAAACTGCAGTATGTCTTTTTCTCGCTGAGGTACATTAGTAATTAAAATTTGACCTTGCTCGTTGACTTTGTAAGCAATACCTCGTTCATCTAAAGACTTTTTATATCTTTCAATGTGTTCTTGATTTTGTACAGCCGAAGGTACTTCAGTTGTATTATTGTTAACTTTTAAATTATTAGGCGTGATAGGTAAGGGACGTTCTTCTATAGGGGACTCTAGAAGAACATTCATATGCTCATCTAAATCCATACGCCATTTAGTTCTTCTATTATTTACATTACGGTAAACAAAGATAGATCTAATTTTAGGTGCTGTGTTTTCTGGAGTCATTTTATTTTAATTTTTTTAATACAAGTAGAAAAATATTGGATAAGAAAGGCCAGCCGCCCCAAGCTAAGAAAAAGAAAAGCAAGGGGTTGTCTACATTTTTAGAAATTGAAGTAATAAAGCAGGCACACCAAAAACTGATGTGCATACTAAGACACCCGGGGCAGGCGAGGAGTTCGTCTAGCCACGCAGGTAGGTTATTCATTTTCCATGTATCTAAATCGACTTTAGTCCACAAGCTAATTGGAGTTGGGGAACTCCAAAACATTTCATCTTGCTTTTTATATCCTAATTTTTTTATTATTTGAACTAAATGAATTGGAAGGTTGGTATGGAACCACCACATCATTATACTACTAACCATAAAGCTACCATACAGATAAACTAATGCTTCGCTCATATTCTATGGGTTTGGTTTTAATGCGACTTGCTTTGACCCGTCATACTCATTTTCTGTGAAGAAAGCAAGTTGAATTTTAACGTCGCCACCTAAGCCACCTGGACCGCCGTTTAGATCTTCATCAGCAATTTTCATGACATACACAGGTTCCGTAGTACCATCCGAAGCACAAATTTTAATTTGTTTTAAAGTCACTTCTTTTGTTGCTGTGTAATCGAATTGCTGCGTAGCGTTAGCGCCTACTTCGTCAGGAGGTACGCAAGAGCGCAAGCTCTCCGCCATGTTGTCTGCTATTCTATCAGCATCGGCTTGGGAGACAGTCGACACAAATGTTCCAGGCTTAACAATTCCAGGGTTTAGAAGAATGTCACCGGGATTAGGACAATTGGTGTAACTTACGAACTCATTAAGATAGTAACAACGTACAAAACTGTTTACTAAGTCTTGTGCAATTATATTTGCTTCTGTTTGTTTAGGGTGACAAGCAGCTGAGCTACCTACCGCTACAAACTCGCTTTCAAAATTGAAAGGAGAAAAATCACCAAACTCCGTTGGATCAAATGAAGGTATATCTGCAGGCAACCCTTCTTCATATGCAAATCCAGCTACTGCATTACAAGGGTATGCACAAGGATACTCGTATATGAATGTGCCTGTAGCTGTTCTTTCGCCTAAATAATATACGTGACCTGTAGTAACATTAGGAGGTGTCTGTAACTGAGTAGTATCCACCATGAAACAAGCACCATCTGAAGTTACAAGATGCGACATGCCTGTAGCAGAGGTACAGGTGTTTGTATAAACATAAAGAGTGTTCCCCGTACGTGCGCTTTGAATCGTTCTGTAAGCGGTACCTGATCCGGTCTCGCACTGCCCCAACATGTAAGCAGTAGAGCTTAAGAAAGATAAAGGACCTACAAAGCCTGTGGAGTTAGGAATCGCATTGCCGTCACAGCCTGTAAGATATTCATAGTACTGATAGAAACTACCGCCAGAGCAAGATAGTATATCGTATGAACCAAAGTAAGGGATGGGGAAATTAGAGGCTGCACTAATACCACCAGGGTAAGCTGCGCAGGTGGAAGATGAAATGTAGAAGGAGCTAAGGAAAGCAGTACTACCGCTAATTCCTTTTATACTTTTACCGCGAAGTATAAGTTGAGTCTGATCTTTAAACACATACGAGTTGTAAGCCGTAGCGCTGTCTTGATAGTAGCCCGTTACTGCAGACTGCTTGTTGTTATCGTTCCAGAACTGAATGTATTGTCTGCCTAGGTTAATAACACGAGAAGTTTGGTTAGCCATGAACTGAGATGTGATGGGTTCTACATCTATGTAATTACCATCAACCTTAGTTACTGAGGCAAAGCCAGCCCCACCATTAGACAACATACTTCCCGGCTTTAATTTGTTTATTAGTGGGCTCGTTGAATAAATCTTATTCTCCGGGTAGGCTACTTTGAGGTTGTTTAACACCTTTCCAAAACTTACAGTAGCACCGGAGGGTATAAACACTGAGTTATTTACCTGAGTTAAAGGTGAATTACTTATAACAAATGTATTTGCAGGTATAATACTTTCTAAGTTTGCATTTAATGCGGTAGCTCCCGATGTAACAAAACTATTGTTAAAGTTAATAAAGTCATAAGACTGATTAACTGCTGTTGTTGCTTTTACGTTTATGTAAAAACCTTCGCCAAAAGGAGTATTGGGGTATCCTTGAAACTGACTACCAAAAGCAAAGTTTGAAACATAACATGTCGTACCTGCAGTTATTCCTACAGGAAAATTTTTATAAAAATTACTATTACCAGTACCTGAAAAAGATATAGGCAAATTAGTCACTAAACTAATGTCTAGGTTTGGTGAATAAATAATACCAGGGAGCACACTTTCAAATTTTTTGTGCGTGAAAGGCGCTGTGTCGTTGTTTGTTAAGGTGATGAAATCGCTGGCCGTAGGGCTGCTTTTAAGTTGAACGACTGTATCTGCACCTGAAGAATTTAAACTGTAAACATAGTAGGTGTTACCCATCGTAATACCGCCAGGCGTAGGTCCTGTAGGTGCTGAGAAAATAAAATAAGAGCCAGTGTCTCCAAACGCAGTTGTTCCGGGGTACAGGGATATTGTTGTACCTCCTATAGATTTAATTCTTGCAGCCGTTGTGCCTGGGAAGAATCCAGCGGTTGTTGCTCCCATTTGTGTGAAACTTCCGCCTATCCACGCGGTACCTGCTTGGGTGTAGGCTATGGCGTTAACAGCATTCGTACTAAAAGGCTTTGGATTGAATGTCTGATCTAGTACACCGTTTGCATTGACTCGAGCTAGACCTGCTCTTGGTACATTATTGACGGATGTAAATGCCCCTGCAAAAGTGATGTTATCGTTTCTGTCTATGTGAAGCTTTAATACCTGACCATTTACGTTTAAATTAAATGGTGTATCCAATGTGCCGTCATTATTAAGTCTAGCTATGAAGCTACGACTTGTACCGCCAACACTGGTAAAACCTCCGCCAATAACAAGCTGGTTATTGCTCTGTACTCCGACTGCAAAAACGTCGCTACTTATGTTCGGTGCAAAACTAGTATCAGCAACACCAGAGGAATTAACTCTAGTTAAATATTTAAGGCTTGTATTACCATTAACAGATGTGAAACCCCCACCAATTAGTATTGAATTCACAGACTGCCGAATGACAGAAGAAACGTATACATTAGCAGTTAGTACTGGGTTAAACGCGCTGATTAAAGTACCGTCAAGTCCTAAGGCGGCTACGTTAGTTCTGGCTACACCGTTTACAGTGTTAAAACCGCCGCCGATATAGATACGCGAGTTATCAAAATCGTAATCAATACTCTGGATATAACCTCCACCATTCAGCGTAGGCGCAAAAGTAGGATCTAAAATATAATTCCAGCTATTGCCAGATAGTTCCAAAGGTTCATAGCGCGCAATCCCGGATCTTGTATAAGCAGTGGGCGAATTTTGCTGCTGTATACTCGTAAAAGTACCACCAACCAAAAGCATCTTATTGTATGAAGTATATCCAGTAGGTGCAACTATAGGTTTAATTGTATAAACAATACCGTTTTGAATTCCCCCATCAAAGTTACCTTGCATCTCGCCTGTTGGTGATAATCCCACTAATCTCTGATAGGATGTAGCCCCATAATAAGTTCCTGAAGCGGATACAGGGCCGAAGCTAGCAAACTCACCACCAATAAAAATTCTACTCGTAGTCGGGTCTACGGATATAGCATGAACATTAGCAGAAGCGGAAGCTGATCTAACTAAAGTTTGATCGAGATACCCATCGTATGTTAATGAAACCACTCTGCGACAAAAAGCGCCAGTAGGAGCTAAACTTATATACATGTTTGGATACAGCCCTGCTGTATCGCCTACATACATTGTTGCGCCAGATACTGATCTAGTACTTAAAGATTTAACTACAGGGCCGTCAAAGTTACTAATTATGACTTTATCATTAATAGCTAAACCATTTAAGTCAGTTAAACTGGTATTCTTAATTATGAATTGAGATACAGCACCGCCTTGCCAAGTTACGTCGTAATGCTTAGTGGAGGGGTTCCACCAACTCAGTCCTGTTTCCGAGCCGTAGGCAGACAATAAAGGCATGTCTAATTGTATACCTGCGGTACTATCTAAAGGTATGAAGTTGTTATTAACTGTACCTGTACGCGAATAGGCATTAAGCGGAGTGCGAAAATCGCTAGACACGATGGCCGTAGAAGAAGCTACAGTAATGCTTTGTGCAGAAACTGAAGATATAATATAAGCCGTAGCGCTCGCAGTAGCAGACTCTCTTATAGTGACAGTATCTCCTACTTTAACAGATGTTCCGTTTAAATAACTATATAGTTCTGAGGCTGTGCTAGAAACAAGTTTACCTTCTGTAGCTGCTAGCGATAGGGTTGTGTTTGCTGAACCCCCTACTGTCCATTTGCTTCTACCTAAGTCAGCAGAAGACGTTAAATTGAACAGGGTAGTCGTAGTTGAATACAGCGGAACATCTATGTTTAGACCTATTATTTTTATAGATCCTGTGGTAGAAAAAGCAGCGAAATTAACATTTCCTCCAGCTAATGTAATTGTGCCTGTATCTAAATCTACATCACTGACATAAGCCCCAGTATCTATTCTATTGGTTGGAAGAGTTTGTAGCACAGCCCCGGGGAATACAGCACCGATTTTACGCATGTCCGACAAAATAATCGTCGTTGCGTTAGGAGCCGATCCTGTACCTAAAGGCACATCAACACCGTCATTAAACAGTGTGTAAGTTGTAGTGTAACCTGGATAGTATTTTTTGTAGGTTGTCGTGTCTCTATATAATCCTCTAGAAATAAAGACCTCTGGAATGTCTGTATATAGTGCTCTTGTCTCGCAACTAGAGGTAGTAGCTGGATTTACAATTTTTAAAGTACTTGTCGATGAGCAGGGCGAGAACTCCCAAGTTTGTTGCCACGCAGCATCTCCAGTCGGCGCTACAGAATTAAATTTTGAAGCTAAGTTAGGTCCAGTATAACTTAGCAAACTTGCAGATACGGCTGTCGCGCCAGATGGCCCATTAACATACACTCTATATCTATCATTAAAATCTGTAATATTATTATAAGGCGCTAAGTAAGTAGTACTCCCTGAAGGACCATTATTGAATATATAAGCAGTGCCTGTATTAGCAGCTGTAAAGAATTTAGTAGTAGAATTTAAATCAAAAGGATAAGGGTTATCTGAGTAAAGTGTAATTACATTGTTATTATACCCGCTTAAACCAGTGACGCCTACAGCCCAAGGATAGCTACACACTTCTGCTGCAGATGTGTTGCTGTAATAGACTGTTACAGGGTAAAGCGCTTGCCCGCAATCAATGGCAGGAGTCCAAGGCTGCTCAGATCCTGTCAACGAGCGATATCTAATAATACCGTTGGAGGTAAAAAAGTTTAAATAAGCTTGTGCTGTTATTGAAGCAGGAGGATTATAAAGGGCTGTGCTACTATATTGCGCTGTATAGAAATAAGCTGTAGCTGCTGCATTTGTGGTAAATGCTCCAGTAATAGACCCATAAAGAGTTATGGGATCTGTAGGAGCAGAACAACTAACCGTAGCAGGTATTACATCATAGGCAAATACGCCAAAACACCCAGCTGTGTGACTGGTCGCTGTAGTCGTTGTATTCGCACCTGAAGTACTAAATACAGTATAATATTTATCGCCAGTTACTGAGGTAAAGCCTAGCACATAACTTGTTCCGCTGTTCGGTGTAAATGGAATACCACAAGTAGAAGAGTACCAACTTCTCGTACCTGTAACACTGGGTGAAAAAGCATTAGCTCTGTCAGAATAAATAACAAATGAAGAAGCTAAACCACTGTTACAGAATATATCCGAAACAGCGCGGGCGACTGTAGTCGTGACAGCTAGACCAGAAACAGTATAAGCACTAGCACCCAGGTAAGCAGCGGTACCTGTCGTGTATGGTACATTTTGCCCGAGTGTATTAAACACCATGTATTTGGCGTAACCAGTCGCGGAAATGTCTGCCAGAATATAACCTGTGGTTGAAGTAACTGGAGCGTAAGCGCTGTTACCGCACGCGGCGGCGTACCATTCAGTATTAGCTAGATTATTTAAAGCTGTGGATGAATAGCTAAAAATATTAACTGACGTATTTGTTGAATTTAAATTACCGCAAAGTAATTCTGAGATTTTATCATTTACCTTCTTAGCAGAGTAAGGCAGCGTAAAACTTGCAATATCAAAACTGTATTCTGTCTTAGGTGCGTCACAAACTCCGCAGAAATCTATGTTCCTAGTACCTGACGAGGGTATACCACCAAGCACAACAACCTCGCGGGCTACAGGTTCCAAACCTGGAATTGCTTGAATTAAATAATAAGCGGTGAAGCCGTGCGCTCCTGAGCTGCCAAAATTAAAGGTAGGGCCTGAAGGGGAACTAGTTGTATAAAAAACTGTGTAATCCGGATTGGTGGAGAAGGCTAGTGTCGCATCTCCGTAGAGTGTACCTACTTCGTATAAATCTCCAGAATAACATGTACTACCTGTGCAACAGAAATAATCAAAGCTGCTAGCAATCCAGAGATTGTTGTACGCAAATCGATATTCAGGTCTAGGAGGTACGCCGCCTGTTGTGCAAAGTACAATCGTTCCAGAAGGTAAAAAGAAACTGTCTTGACTGTTCAAACCTGACACGCCGCGAATAGCTTCAGGCTCGCAGAAAATAGTATTTATAACTTCTTCACTTTCGTAGCAGCAAATATCTTCCGTTATTTTTTTATCTCTTAAAGGAATACTAGAAATTGTGATAGCCGTATTCTGTGCTCCCGGGGCAAAAATATCGCAGATCTCATTTGGCGGCATACCTGATGTGGCATTAATCGACCAGCAGTTTGGTATGAAATCATTAGGATCAATAGGTAACTGATTGTCGCTATACGCGCTCGCGCCATCAGGCGTACACAGCGGATCTACACGCATATTACAATAGTAACATTGTAAGTTGTTTTCCGCTTGCTCTTGCGCCTGCTGATTAGCATCTTCCTGACTTACAAAAGAAATAATTGAATTTGCATCTAGCGTGTAATTATAGACAGGCGAAGTTGTTGGCGATGCAGGTAGCGTATACCAGTTACCATCAACTGCAGTAAAAGACTGCGGAGCACAAGTTGCAGAAGCAGTCCCGTTACTCCAGTAGCACTCTAATAAGGAATTAAGATTAGATTGCGCTATAACATTAGCAGCTGTTACGCTACTGCTCAAATCGTTCAATAATATTCTACCACGTAAAGCATAACTGTAACGTCCTGTGGTGTAATCTGTAAATATATTAATCCTACTTGCGGTAAGAGAAGCTGTGCTCGTTGTTATGTTAACAAGCGCTCCAGTATAGCCACTTTCGTATTGTGCGTGCGTACCTGTGACACTGTTGAGTTTAAATGATACACCGCCGCTAACACTATAAGCTGTAGCTGCATAGTATATTGTATTGGAGGTAATACCTGTCGGTATAGGAAGATCAGACGCGCTAAATAAAACTCTAGTATTAAAAAATAAATCGTTAACCGAAATATTATTTGATAATATTGTTATGGTATCTGCAGTACCAGACCATGAGTAACGATCAAAAGAACTTAGAATTGGATATGGCGAAGCAACTGTAGTACTTCCGCACTCCACTGTTGTATCTTCATTAGGAAAGTAACAAACCAAAGACGAAAGTGCAATATTAACGGCAGCTTCATTTGCAGCAGTTTTAGATATGTTAGAAAATACAGTATCTGCAGTTACCGAAAAAGAACCTATGCGAGGAGTTAAATCAGGCAAAACTGCAAGTGTGTCATTAGGAACTGCATTCGTGTAATTTAAATTATTTACAGAAGAGCCTGGACCTGTATGACAAGTGGCTTGTTGCAAGTCATTAGCATATACACATATGAGCTGGCGTTCTACAAAAGCAGAAGCCAAAGAATTAGCCTCTGCTTTTGCTGCTGTTAAGCTAGCTATATTAGCCAGCCTGAACGCTTCTTGATCGCCTGTAGAGGAAACAAGGTTTAACGTGCTTATAAATGTCCCTGTCGCTGTATAAGCGGTTACTGCGTAAGGTTTAAGACTATTCGGAACTGCAGCAGAAGAACCAAAATAAGCGGCTGTTGGGCATGAGACGAACTGAGCATCATTAAAAGTCTGACACACTAATCCGTTACGTGCTTCCTGTACTGCTATCGTGTTAACAATAAATTTAGCCGAAACAACCTCACTCATCAGCTGTTCTGTCTGCGCTAAAGTGAGTTTTACAATATCCTGAACAGCAGCCGTGTTACCACTTAAAGAGTAGCTAATAATATCGCCGCTAGCTGAAGGAACAATATCATATAAATAGTTGAGCTGATTATTATTAATATCGTTCAGAGCTTGAAAGAACACACCCTGTTGTTGTGCCCCGGCAGACAGACTATAAGCAGTAGCGCCCGTTAACGCATAGGAGGCACCAGCCGTTGGACAGTAAGCTGTAGTGGCGTCACTACTAACCAACAGAGGTAGAGGAATAAGACGCGGTTCCGCTGGAGGTGGCGGACAAGCTGTTAAACTTTGAAAACCTAAGGCAGATGGTCCGGGACCAGGGAGCGCGCAATTCTCTGTGGCTCTTCCTACTGGAAGCTTAGGCGTGTTTAAAGTAAAACCTGCTGTGCAAGAAGGCGCAGTCGTTTTAGTTCTTCTATTTTGCCGCTGAGAGTTTCTGTCCATCACTTATTGGGTAAAGTAAACCCATTAGCTTCAACATGAGAAAATGTCAACTGCGTTGAAGCATCAGGACTACCAGGTTTTGCACTTATACGATGCTCGATATATTGTAAAAAGCCAGAGAATAATGTTGTACCTCCATTTTGTTTTACAGTGTATCGTTTTCCTACTTCCCAGTCTAAATCGAGTAATGTTACAACGCTAGCACGACAAGGCTCTAGCGAAGTGTAAGCGTAGTAGCTTTTAGCAAATTCTTTTATAATTTTAGTACAAATGTCGGCAGTTCCTTTTACTGAAACCCCCAAATTTTCGTAATAGCTTTTAACTTTATTAGGGTCTAAATCTGCCTGTTCTACCTCGTCCTGAGGTACTAGTAAATCTCGAGGTATCCACGTAGGTGCGCTTATTGTTTCTACCTTTCCTACTTTAGGTAATGTTTCAGGCCAGGTAACTAACACATTACCTGTAGTGTGCGGACCACCCAAATACATATCGTAATTGGGTAGTCCCGTCACAACTACGCCTGCTAATGGCATGAAGCTTTTAGGCCCCGCTGAAATATCTAACCCGCGAATATGTAAACTTTTTTCCTCTGGATTATCTATTATATTTTTAAAAGGTATAAATTTGCCTGCGGTCTCTCCTTTAGGATCAGGCACAAACAACATTTGAAACAGAGCTTCAAATTGCGATATTTGTGTAAAAAAATTACTAGAAGCTGAAGAGTAAATGCTAGCTATGGTAGATACTAAATTTAACGCGCATGTGGTATCTGCTACAAAGTCACTGAAACCTGGCAGCGTTGCTTCTTTGCTAGCCTCGAGTAAAGGATACCAATCTTCTTTTAATATTTTTTTATTGTACTCATTAATTTTATCAATGTTCTGTTTTAAAAATTCATCTTCGGGCGGATCATTTTCATAGTTCTCAATCATTTTCTCGAGAACTAATTTTATGTAATCCGCTGGAGCAGCCCCTTCCCCGGGTTCGTCGGCTCCTAAATACGCAGCATCATCTTTGGGAGGGACATAGATCGCTGTATTTAATGCAGCCAGTCTAGCGCAGCGATGTACTAAAACCTTTCCAGTATTAACAGAGCCGTATGCAATACTATGCGAAGGTCCAACATCGTAACCTGAAAACTTTAATTTTGAAACTCCATCAAAGAGTTCCATGCTTTTAATTTCTGGTTGCTCAAACATATTCTTTTGAGCATCAGCTACGCGTTTAATTAAATCATTCGCGTTTGGATTTAAAACTTTCTCACCTCCCGCTTTATGCGCAGAATATTTTGCATATGGATTACCCATTAATCCTGCGCTTACAGGTACCGTCCAGGCAATAGATACTGAATCGGCATCTTCGCCTGCGATTGTTACTTTAGGAGATCTTACTTCTGAACTAGCCATAGGGATCAGCAGCTGCTTACTTTAGGATTTCTTATTCCGGGTTTTGCTAGGGCTAAAAGCACTAATGCGTACTGCTCAATACCAGATTGCGCATTTAAAAAATTTCTAGATAAGCCGTACTCATTTAATAAAGTATATAAATAACTAGAATAGAATCGCTTTAAAAAATCAATAGTTTCAGAATAAGGAAAGCTTATCGGAGGTACCGTCATCGCTATAGTAGACAGAGAGCCTAGACTCCACTCTTTATCGGCAGGTATTTGAAATCCTCCTTTTATACCTGAATCTGCAGGCCACTCGGCAGACAGTATTTTGTTACTATCTACCGTATAAGGTAAGGAAGTAATCTTACCGGCATAATTTAAATCTAGTGTTTCCGTTGTATTGTATTTTATACTCCAATTTAAATTATTGGGCTTTATAAAAAAGTCTGGATTAAAAGCTACATTAAAGTTTTGTTCGCTTGTATTGGCGTAACTAGCACCGGTTACGGTAAGTGATATTCTAGGTAGAGCATACAATTCGTAAGTCCGTTCTGACTCGTTGAATTCGGCAAGTATCTCTTCAAACGTGTAAGCTGCAGTTAAGCTATTAACTAGATGATATGCGGAGCTATTGATAAACAACGCTTCTCTAATTTTATCTTCTGCTTCAGTAGGCACAAAAGGAGTGTAGTTGGAAGTCGTTGGCAACCCCTCTAAACCAAAGTTATTTTTTTTATTTGTTATTAAATGTAATACAGCGTTACGCATAAATTATCTAGGTTGAGCGATATTACCAATTAGAGTGAAAGGCATCATGTGCGATATGGGATCAGCAGGTTGCACAGCTAAACCAGTCAAGAACATACGCCATGCTTTGCTGGGGCCAGTTACTGTAATCGCACGCTTACTATTAGATACCCGGTTGGCGTCAAAGTACGCAGTTACAGTTTGTAGACCTCCACCTAAAGAACCTGCTTGTCCTAATAGTATTATACCGCTAACACTAATAGAACCAAAGTTCGCACCAAAAGAGTAAAGCACTCTTTTATTTTCTAATGTAATCACAGGCAGGACTACGTCATCGTCATTACTCGAGACCCCATTAATTAAAACAGCGCCGTTAGCACCAAAAGAACTAGGGAGTCCTGCTACTTTGAAAAAGCCACTACCTTGCGTTAGCGAACCTGTAGGCTCACATCGATAAACATTACCGCGACATGGAATAATTAGTGGCATAATTTTAATTAGTTATATAGATGCTAACGCTGTATTTGCGCCAGAAATAAATACTTTTAATTGCGCTAAACTTTCTGAAGTAATTTCTAGCACACCTAGATATTTATTTTGCCCTTCAAGCTCGTTGCGCATATTTTTTAGCTTATCTGCTTCAGCTCTTTTTTGTTTAGCCGAATCTGGATTATCGTCTTTTGCAGCCTCGTTACGTAGCTTGTTTTCTTGTTGTTCTAACGCTTTTTTAAGTTCAGGATTTTGTTTATAAAGTTCTTTAGCGGTATCAAAAGCAGCCCCGCCAAAACCTCCTTGTTCCGCCATAGCCACCAGTTTCATGAAACCATCAGAGACAGCGCCGCTTGCAGTTGTTAAACTTTTTTCAATTCTTTCTTTAAGTTTTTTAGGATCTTTTATTTCATCATCAGTTAATTTTTCTATACCTAACTTTTTAAGTAAATCAAAATCATCTGTGCCGCTAACCGCCATTAAACGCTTCATTGACTCCTCGGCAGCTGATTTACTAGTCAGCTGTAAACGGTCACCTTCCTTGGTGGTGCGCATTGCCCCACTATGCTCTTTTAAAGCGTCCAGACCTTTTTGTGTCTTAAGCGCAGCTGTTAATGCTCCTCGATCTCCGGGGGTAATGCCGAGTGATTTGTAAAGCGCAGCAGTTCCTTCTTTACCTAAAACATTCTCTAGCTGCTCAATTTCTTCGGCGGTGGCTTCGATACCACCTCGCGCGCCTATAGTTAAGCTAGCTAAAGGGCCTTTACTATTAGCTAACTCATTGATAATTTGATCACCACCTACAAGCAAACCAGGCCCTTTGCCGTCTTTACTAAAAAGACCTCTAATAAAATTAGTAGTTAAATCTTCTGGATTTTCAGTACCAAAACGAATGCTTTGTAGATATTTATTAATACCTCTTTGTTCTGCTTCAAGTGCAGCTTCTTTTGGTATTAAATGCGCGTTGCGAGCATTACCCATGAAGTCGCTTAAATTTTTTTGATACTCTGATTTAAAACCAGAGCCCATATTAGCTGCACTCCTTAAAGCATTAACATTATTTACCAGCTTATCCTTTGGCATCAAAGACTCTAGCTCAGGATTTTCAGCATAAAGTTTATCAATTTTGGATTTATCTAATGAGCCGTCCGGGTTCATCGCGGCCAATAAATCTGCCTGTGTGCCACCACTCAAAGTGGTAGCTAAAGCAAAGAAACTATCTTTAGCTGCTTTACTCTGCGGGTTAGCTTTATTGAACATACTGTTCTTACTTTCCCGCCCCATTAGGGTCAACGTATTGTACGAGCGAGAATCTAAGTTACCGCTCAGAACTTCTTGATATCTTTGCGTACCGCTTAGACTCATTTGGCTAAGCATATCCGCCGTAGTTCTGTTATTTAAAACCTCATTTACATTGATACCAGCACCTGTAAGCGTTTTTTGAATTTCATTATTTATGCGCGTAATTTCGCGCTGGTCTCCGGTCTTAGATAGAGCAGATAAAAGATTCTGTACACGATTACCCGCTTCACCGCCGACACGCCCAGTGTCTAATAAGAAATTAGCAGCTAGCGCAACATTCATTTTAGTGGCACGCTCGTCCATAATAGCCGTCATACCCCCGGCCCTTGCTTTCTGTACCTGACTAGCATCAAACGAACGCATGAAAATGTTGTTACTAGCCATAGCGCCTGCCAAACTTTGCGATGAATCGGAAGCGGCTAAACTACCCAATACTGAATCGTAAGCAACACCAGCAGCCATGCGGCCATAAGCAGTACTAGCCATAGCTTGCCTGTAAGGCGTGTTCATACGCGGATCAGAAGATCCTAAAGCAAACATAGCCGCCTGCACCGATGAACCTAAATTAGCTACGGACGCAGCCACTACTTCGGCGTTTAAACCAAAAGAAGAAGATATATTTCTAATACCGGAAATACGATTTTTCATGGTACTAATACTTCCAAATTCGGAAACACTAGTACCGACTAACCGTTCTGCAGCTTGTGCAAGTTCACCTAAAGGTAAATTACCAAATATCTGTCTAGCATCTTTTAGCATAGACGTGAAATCAGTAATTATAGAATTAACTTGTTTAAAAGTCTGCATGTTAGGACGTACAGCTAGTCCGCCAGTGCCGCTTTTAACTAACTCTTGTAGCTCAGCTATGTAAGAAGTATTACCAGAATTTTTAACACGTTCTAATTCTTGTTTTACCGCATTAACATCATTGAACTGACGTACATCGCCTAAGCGCATACCAGAAAAAGCACCTCTTGAGGTTAGGAAACCCAGCGCATCCGCCATCTGAGGTTTACTCAAGCCAGATGCCTGCATCAAAGGTAAGCCTGTCGCAGGATTATAAAACTGTTGCGTAATATTGTTAAGCATTACGCGACTAAGCTGATCCGTTAAAACACCACCTCCAAAAACAGATCCGGGAGCGAAATTACCACCAAGGCGGAAACCTTGTGTAGCCATCATTTGCTGGGTATTATTTACTAGCTGCGCAGTAGGGTTAAATGCAGCTTGTACAGCTAAGGCTGAACCATTTCTTATTAAACCTCCAAGCTTTGTATCTAAATTATTTTGTCCTATAGTTAAACCAGCAATAGCATTGGTTAATTGCTTAACTAACGGATCATTATATAATTGCGAAGCCAACAAATTTTGAGAGGCGTCGGCGCGGGCCTTAGCATCAAAAGACATAGCAGGAGTTGGGCTAAAGCCTCCGCCTTGTTGCCCAACTCCTGATGCAGGAGCAGAATATGAAATAGGTACCGCCATTATTTTTTAGTAGTTAATAAACCTTGTGCCTTTATTGTTTTATATATTTTTATAAAATTGTCTATGCTGTTAATATCGATTTTTTTGTTTAGTTTACTTTTCTGGGATTCATGCCGCTTTGCACTACTTACTAAAGATAACATTTTATCATGCTGTTTCAATAGGTTGTTCGCATTGTTGCCTTGCATTAACGGCGCATACGCCGCCTCTGTAGCTACTCTATGTAATAGCGCATCAGCGTCTAACTCTAAGCTAATAGCCTGCAGTATCAGATTTTCTCTGACTACAGATCTATGTCCTTGAGGATAGTCCGGTGTAATTAGCCCCCGCAGATAGGCTACCAGCATCAATTGGTATCTGCGGGCTTCCAAAAATTTCCATTACGAATATTCTCATTACATATGGAAAGTTTAGTTTCGAAAACACGAAGCGCCGTAACAACCATTTGCCACTTAGGCCATGACCAGCTAGCAATTTCAGTATCAACATAGTGACACAATTCATTAATTTGCTGTGCCAGGGGTTGTTGCTTATCTAGCTTAACATAGCGTTGCGCTATGTTATTATATTTAACTAATTGCAAAGCTACAGCGCACTGCTGAACTTTCGTAGCGTATTGCGAAGCCCCCGGAATTTTACCGGCTTCTGAATACTTATTCAAAGCGGAATAAACAACTTCAAAGTCATTATTATTTAATGATTTAAAAGTTAAATTAATTCCATCACCTACATCTAAACGAATGTCTAGTTCCAAAGGAGAGTCATTAAGAAGTGATTTAAAATAAAGACTCTTATCCTGATCCGTTACTGTAACAGGCGTATTATCGATAGTGTGTGCCCAACTATTGAGCGAAGTTATACCTTCATTATAAGGTTCAAATAATTTATTTCTTTCTTGCTCTATATTGTCTTGTGAATCTTTTGCTTCTTGCAAAGCAGCATCTGCTTGTTGCTTAAGCTCATCAAAGTTAATCACGGTTTCTGCAGGCGAGCTTTCACTGCTTGCATTGTTGCTCAAAAACTCCTGTACTTTTTTAGGATCTACTTGCGACATAACTATTTATTTTTTAAGAATTTTCTTTCTACTTCTTTGTCTACTAATGGTTTAGCTTTATCAGGCGATTGGTCTGCATATGGTTCCGTCAAAGGTATATGCAGCGGCTCACCAGCTTCAAACACTTTTTCTTTAGCCGCTTTACCGGGGTATGGCAAGCTGGAAGAATCAGTTCTAGGCGCTTCTTGTAATTTATTAGCTGTGGCAAATACCCAGCTGTCATAATCAGCTCTGTTTATCAAGAACTCTTCACCGTCTTCAAATAAGCGCTGTTGCGCCATAGGTTGAAATACTTCATCGAGTTTAGGGTCCATACCATATCCCGAATCGTCGTATGTTTTATTATCCACAGCAAAAGCCCAATCCGGATCATCAGGTAATGGTAGATCTACCACATCGTTAGATTTATAAGAATCTAACTGAGATGTATCCTCGTCGCCCACTTCAACAGGAGAACTGGATTCATTATACTCTGATAAATGGTTACCGTGAGGTCGTAGCGGAGGTGTATCGCCAAAATCTTTACCTAAATTCCTAGGTCCAGAAACGACAGTCTTAAAGTGCCCACGATTTACACGCACTTCATCAATATTTAAAGTAGAGTATTTGAGAGTAAACTTGCGGTTAAAATCTACAATAAACGCTTTAGCTAAAAGTTTAGGACATTTAATTATAACAGCCTGCGCCTGCTCAGCATCTAATACGATTCTAGAATCGACAGATCCGCCGCCTTTGGCTTTCATAATCACATTTCTGCTGGCAATGCTTCTAACATCCTGTTTAGCACTTTGAATTACAACGGAAGCAGAGACATCATTAAGCGCATCTCTCTCATCTGGATTACCTATTACACTGATCGTACTGCAGCGCTCGCTCTGCACCAGCAGCTGCCCTCTTGACGCTTCAAGACAAACCGCAGCTTGGCGTACCTCAGGTTCTGGATCTTGATCTGCATTTTCAGGCGCAACAGGTGTGTACCCAGGTTTACTTGGATCTTCTGCATCTGACTTAATCCATATAGATCCCCACTCACAAAGTGCTTTCCACCATGCCCTCGCTTTAAGTGTTAAACCCCCTACAATAGAAACTATTTCAATATTACGTCTGGCTTTTAAATATAAGTTTTGCCCTGCGTTAATGCGTATGTCCCCAGCCGCATCCAGCTCGATGTGCCTTGCGCTAGACAATTGAATATTCCCTCGCACCATACTTATAGCGCTATTAAAAGAATCCATGATTAATATAGCACCATCGCGCATAATACGAATAGTTGCGTAGACATCCTGATAAGTCACTGCGTTAGTGTTCGCTGCTTCTACATCGCTTTCTTTATTGGTCCAAGAATGTGTAGCTGCTTCGTCGGTTTCTAACGGGAAACTCCAATCTTTATCCAACTGATGGAATCGCGCATAGCTATGGAAACAAGATAACCAACGCGCATACTGGCGGAGTTGGTAAGATGTATAATGCGCATTCCTCGCATCTGTGCCGTAATTCCAAAGCTTCAAAAAGTTACTATCCAGTGTTTTAAAATCTTCAACAGTATTACCGCCAGGATCGTCTGGTCTTTTTATTTCTGTAGGCGTAACTATACGTACAACACGTTCCAAAGCAATTTCTGCCACGCTCTGAATTAAAATAGAGCCATCCATGTTCGCATGAAATTTACTCTTACCCGGCCTAATTGCATTATCTGCAATAGACGTTAATGTAGCTGCCGGGTCTGTGATGAACATGTGGATAAAATCACCTAGAAATCCTAGGTAATGACTAAACCGCCAACGCCCTGTGTCATTGAGCGTTTTTTCATATTTAACTTTAAAATTATCAACCTGAGCCTTAGCTTCTTCCGGCGATAATAAACCCCAAGATTCAAAATCGTAACTTGTACCATCCCAACGCGCATTGAGCCTCCCATCGTTATATATCTGCATGTCGCCAAAGCAAGAAAAATGCTTAAAAGCATCACTAACTATACGCACCATATCGTTTAGTAGAAAAGCTTCTACTTTAGCTCGCTCAGATCCTTTCATAGCGATGCAAGTAGTTAACAACTGTAGTGCAACACCAAAGTTATTTGATAAATCAAATTCACCTTCTAGTAGGTCTACAGGCTTATCGATCTCTAACCCCCGTCCTCTTGCTCTAGGAACATAAGAATCGAGTTTACGTAAATTAGCTCCAGTCATGGTTTTGGCACCAGCTATAGCGCCATTAAATTGCTCAGAAGGAACGGAAGCAACAATAAAATGAGGAGCCGCAGCGCTAGCGAGTATCAATACTCTACTTTGCACAGGCGGATAATACATCGTGCGAATACCTACCAATGGAGCAAAAATACCAGCAGTCCAACGACATTGTGCTGTAAATCCAGGTACACTATCTAAACTAACTTCATATAAATTATCGCCGTGACTGGCTTTAATAATAGTACCAGAATAGACTCTGCCTATTTCAAACCGAGCTTGCCCCGGTTGACCTGCTTTGTTAGCGAGCTTGTCTCCAGCGCTATTGTTTACGGTACTCATATAAAAAAATAAATAGTGGCTATTGCTAGCCACTATTTACTGTGTATTAAAGCTATAGTCAATTTGAATTACGTCATGGACGCAACTACCATACCGACTTGTTCGTTGATTTCAATTTGAGCAGCATTGATAGTGAGACTTACACTATTAATGACAGCGCCAGAGAAGTTAAGAACACCACTACCGGCGAAACAGGCACTACCTTCAGAATTAATGCTAACAGGCGCAATCTGTCCGCAACTATTATTTCTAATATTTGAGAAGAAACTACCCTCACCTGCCAGTCTACCAAAAGTCACACTACCGCTAGCATGACCAGATACGAAGAAAATAGAAGGATTACCCACTTCGTAGATTGGTCGCACTTCCTGTTGATACGCAGCGTTAACACTCTGACAAAGATTCACTTTGTCGCCTACTGTTAAAGCAGCGAATTCTGAACTGGAAAGTTGGTTCGTAGAACCGATTTCACGATTGTAACCGAAAAAGTCTGTAGCCATATTGTTTATGAATTTAGTCTATTATAGGGCGAAGTCAACTGAAGCATCCAATACAACTTCCAACTGATTTAATGGAAGAGGCATGAGAAGTTTAGCATAAACATTCACTCTGTCTTTGAGCGTAGGATGAACGGAGACATCGATTTTATTTCTTTCACCTGCAGCATTAGTGAAACCATTAAGCTGAGGACCGTATGTCACGTTCGCCGGGGTTGTGGTGGCGTTGTTCAATATAGTCCAAACAGAGTTATAAATTTCATTAAGCGTTTGTCTCGTCACGTTTTTCTTACCGACGTAGCCGTTGAGTGCGTCTTTAATCTGGAAAGAGATAGAATCCAAATTAACACCCACGCTATCTTCGTAAGCCAAACTACCGTCTGCTGTTTCGGTAGTGAGCTGATGACGGATAAAGATACCACCAGATTCAGCTTCCTGCGTAACTACCATAGTACCGGCAGCCGCTGCTTCATTTAGCAGTGACGTATTGTACCTAGTATACATAGCAGGCGCGTCTGTGATTGCAGAAACTTCAGTAAGCGTCAATCCTTGCTGAGGAACAACTGCTGTACGTAATCCAGCAATTTCTGCAGCAATGAACTTGTTAGGAATTACAGTGACTTCTCCGTCGATAAGTTTAGTGCCGTTTTCAACCCAAACATTCACCGCACGTCTATTAGACAAGCTAGTACTAACGTCAGAGATATAAGCTATCTGACTTTCAGGAGTATCAGCTTTCCAAAACTCTACATAGACACTTACTGTACCTGATGCGATAGGACCTGTTACCAGGTAAGCAGAGTCTGTCCCAGTAACTTCGGAAATGTCATATTCTGCACCAGTGTAAGCACCTGAAGAATTGATGATTTTAACAACATCACCTTCGACTAAACCGAGCGTAGTGAGATCTACACCAGCTGTCGTTACTTCTAAGAAGAAGCCAGCTTCCGATGTAGTAATATCCGCTGCGATTACTGCATTATTGTAGCGAGTAAGCACTGAGTATTCTCCAGGAGAATCCGTACCTACATAGCATCTACGGAAATTTTTAATTGATTTCGTAGACATGTTAGAGCAGTGCGTTGCAACTAGTTCCTTGACTTCTGTTACGTCAGTCATTGGGGCTAGCGCGTAAACACCGTCCGTAGCTTCAATTTTCTGCAAGGACTTGCTATACTCAGTTGTCGTATCGTCCTGCACTCTGAGAGCGTAGATTGCTTTACCTTGTGCGCCCGAAAACGCTTCATTAGCAGCATAAGCTATTTCATTATCAAGGTCTACGATACCTAAATTATTAGTGATGTCTGATTGGGTTTCAATCAGAATCAAACCTTCCGTTGTAGAAACATCTTTAAGCGCTCTATAAGATACATAAAGATTACCTTTCGCATCTTTAAGATCGCGCAATGTAGAACCTGCGTTGAATTCCGCAATGTCTACCTGTGCATCAGCCACCACCGTGACCTGCTTGTTAGTAATGTCTAAAGTCCATTCAGAGGTAGGCAGTGCTTCGGTTATAGGAGCATAAGCATTGATGGAAGAAATAACATTAGCGAAACTAATTGTGGCTCCGTTGAAGCCTGTGATACCCGCACTAACAACTACACCTGTAGCACCTACAGTCGTAATATAAGTGCCTGCGGCGAAATAAGAAGTTGAGCCGCTGATGCTGATGATCGGCATGTTCACAGCAAGGCCTGCTGTCGTACTAAGTGTCAAACCAGTGATGCCAGCAGCGGTTGTACCGAATGTAGCAGAGGCCGGGGTAGCAAAGGAAGCGCTAACCACAGGACCACTTAAAGTGATTTCCTGAGCTGACACTGCAGAGACTGTTCTACGTCTAGCCGCTGTGCCGGTTTCACCTACTACATAGAAAATGTCGCCGGTATTTACAGATCTACCATTTAGTGTCGAATATAGGTCACCAGTGGAAGATGAAGTAAGCTTGCCAAGGTCTGAAGCAAGAACTAGCACGTTAGGCTGTGCCTCGCTCTTGATAGTCCACTTACCGCGACCTAAATCAGCGCCAGCGCTAAGACTGAAAGTGTTTGCTTCTCCGTCTTTGATCCAAAGCGATACATCAGCTTCATCAACACTGTACTCATTCGTGTTCAGTGTGCTGTACGTCTGGGTAGTCGCATTGTATGTTTTTAAAGCAACACCACCTGTAGCCCCGGTAAATCCAGCTGAGTCAAAAGCCACGTTGTAAAGGTTGCTTTCTTTGCCGTATCTATTCAGCAAATATTGGCGACCAATAACTACAGCAGAAAGACGATCACGTTCAGCTGTAGGAACAGTTTGCAGGATTTGCTCAATAGTTAATTGAGGGCGGACGTAGTTCGGAATAGGCATAACTTTTATTCAGAATAGATTGTTGTTAATATCGTAGAAAATTGGGTATGTGCAAGTTTAACTTTAATCTGCAATAAATTCCAGAGCGAAATTTTTAAGACGATGACTTTCGATGTTAGCTCGCACCACGTAATTAAACGATAAACTGAATATAGAGTCAACTCTAAAGAATTTCTCAGGAGCTTTTTCTATTAAAAGAGGAGCACTAATGTTAACAGGCTCAAAAGACACTAAACCCATGGTTTGTCTTAAATGCTCTTTAATGCCTATGTAAAAAGCAGTCGTACAATCTGCTAATAAGGAAGCTTGATCTAACGTACTAGCTACATGAATAAAAGATACAGAGGTAACAGCTAAATGCGCTGTATTGTATCCACTATTGTCCACTAGCTGCGATTGCTTACTATTTAAATCAACTTTTTTAAAGTTAATAGGTGTTTCTAAACCTACAAATACGGCAGGTCTAACACTACCATTATTTAAATCATATTCCTGACTTAAAAGTATATTCAGTGTGCTATCCTTCTGGTTTTCCGAATTAACTAAACAACCTATCTGCTCTTCTAGATAACCGTAGTTTTTAGAGTCTGAATAATGCTGCTTTGTTAGTAGGTAAAATAAAGTTCTTAAATTAGAACCATTTAAAGGTTCTAAATTTTTCAAACATTCATGCAACTGTTTTCTTTCTTCTCTATTCATATTTCGCCCAAAGAGGTGTTGGTAAGTCAGTCGGAATTTGAATTCTGTATCTAGGATCAGTTCTCCTCAGAAGTTGAATTTTTAAATTGTAAGAAGTCGGAAACACTCCTCGGAAGTAATTACCTACAACAGGACTCATTACGGCATACCTATTGTCTGTTTCAGGATGTATGATCAAATGCATCGGCTCAGGGCGTGGAAATGCTAGCATTCGAGCACCGTGATTTAATTCAATCTTTGCATCCAATCCATTCTCAGACTCTTGCCGCACATCCTCTCCAAATCTAAGTATTTCTATCCATGTATAAATGGGAGGTCCATAAGATCCTTTGTAAATACCTCCAAAGTTTTCTGTATCATCCGGGCATGGAGCGCCATATTCTTGCTTCGTTAATGGATCTACATCGGTATTAACTTCTCCAGAAATCAAAGGAATATAGTGCAAGACCTGAATACCATTACCGGAACTCATTCGTAAATGTTCCAGCTTCATGATTTTACTCAATGCGCCATACTGCGCTTTGGATAATTTATCAAAAGCCCCAACGATAGGGCTGTCATATTCAATTCCATTTTGTACTAATAATACGCGGTAATAAGGGTCATAAGCCACGTATAAGTCATTGTCCTCATACATCCCATTTTTCGCAGGTACTTCATTACAAAGATGCCAAGGCGGTGTGCCTTTGTTATAGGATTTAAAAATGTAAAAATCACCATTCTCATAACCCGGCATAACAGTCCAGCTGACAACAGCTTTGTTTTTGCCGTAAGAAGGTTGAATGTTTACATTTAAAAAAGGATTCATGTTAATAATTAAAGAAACCTTGATTTATATTTTCAGTCAGTTTCCACTGTTTCGCAGCGGTCATAAATCGTTCTTGATGTAATTTAAAAAGCTCTTTTAAATGTCCGATGCGTTTAGCTACAATATTGGTGGTTACATTGCCTGAGTTATAGTCAATGTCATTGCGCATCAATTTACTCATCTCGCTCAGATAAAGTTGAGCAGAGGTCGCATCCAAAAACATATTTGTATCTGTCGGTAAGCACGCAGGATTAACTGTAGAAGTGTAAGGAGGTATACTCGCATACTCCCGGGCAGCGCGGATCATTGCGTTCTGTATCTCTGTCTCGCTGAAGTTAAGGTCCAACAATAGATCGTTATCTTCAATCGTACGGTCGAAGATAAACATACGAACGTCTTCTGTGGTAAGACAACCGTTCATTACTTATTTTTTTCTTGGGTTTTCTCTTTAATTAAATAAGCTTCAAGTAGCTTTGTTGTTTGAAGCTCATTAAAACCATTTTCACGACACTGCTTAACAAAGCCTTCCAGAAATTTTTTTTGTACTGCTACTTTCATAAAATTATTCTAATATACTATAAACAGGGTTTTATGCAAGAAAAGAGCCGTAGGATTTTACTCCTACGGCTCTGGAATACTTGCGTCTACGTATTAGCCAGCGAGACCTTCATAACGGTAGCCATTGTAGGTGATCTTATTCAGACCAGCCACGTTAGCGAACGTAATGCCGATTTTCTCCTGAGCAGAGAAGCGAAGGATGTCCTTCTTCTTCTCAACATACATAGTCACGTCCTGCAGCACATAGGCTCTACCGAGGAAGTTAGGTTCAGCGAACTGATACACCACACCATCAGGCACGAGATCGCGCTTCATGGTGAAGATGTGACGAACGCCAAACACTTCCGCAGATTGCAGACCAGTCAGACCGGACTTGAACAGGGTTTCCGCAAGGTCACCACCGATCTCAGTACGATTGAGGCGGAGGAAGTCCTTAGCAGTGTGACGGTTCATGAGGAACACGCCGTTGTTCAGGTTACGATCTTCGAGGCAGCTAAGAGCGATAGTGTACGAAGTACGAGTGATGAGGGAGTTGATGGTCAAATCCTGATCAACACCAGCTTCACCAGCGGCGCAGATACGATCAACTTCCTTCAAGAATCTACCGTCTTCCTCAGTCTGAATATCCTTCAGTGAGTTGTCGGTGATAACTTGGCGGAGGTCGTTCTTATACGTGCGCAGCTCGTCGACGTTCTTGGTGAACTCGGGCGTGGTGATCTTGCAGAAGTACACCACGAACTTGTCACCGCGATAGAACGCAGTATCAGCTGTGTCGTTGAAGGGAATGGCCTTGGCTCCAGGAGAATCCGGCTCCATTTCTTCCACGATCACCGGAAGTTCGGTGTTAGGAAGATAATTGAGATCGGCGTCAGAGACTTGCTTATAAGGCAGGATCAAACGGGAGAAACCGTTTTCACGCAGCCTGCGGCGAATCATCTGAGTACCCGCGTCGGAAGCGTTCTTCAGCATACCGTCATCAGCGCGAGAAATCGCGTCGAGAAGCTTTTTGCTGAGAACTTCTGGGGATTCAATATTAACGTCTTGTGACATATATTTCTATTTCTGGTTGAAGTTATTAGCCAATGATGTCACCCGGATATGTTACCAACCTGTGACCAGAGTAAATAGTCTGGAAGGTAATAACATTAATCGGCGCAACAGCGCTCGAATCTTGGCCAGGATAGAAAACAGCGCCAGGACCTGTAGCATAACCAGTGCCACCAGTGTAGGAGGCGCTGAGAGTGAATACCGAAGTAGGAGCGGAAACAGTACCAACGGCAGCGCCGGGGTTACGTGTAACCTGACCTAAGATGATATCACCAGTAGTGCTAACAGCACGAATGCTGCCCAGTGTGCCAGTAGAGGCGCACAGGAAGGTGCCAGGGGCGAAAGAAGTGCCATGGTAGTAGGCTGTCTGGATTTCGAACTGACCGGCGCATGAGAGCCCGGTGAGTTTGCCCGCTTCGATGACGTCCTCGTCTGCAGAATCCTGCAGGGCGATGAACGGCGTAACGGCTGAAGCAGTGGTCGCGCCAAGTGTCCAGGTGTAGGAACCCTGTGAAGAGGTCCAGACCGCAGACACAAGTTGGCCGGAAGCCACTGTGCCGCCCGAAGTGACAGGGAGCGACTGAGTCAGCGTCATCGGGGCATTCGGATCGTAGCCACGAAGAACTTTGACTCTCGGTTTTGTCCGAGTATTAATAAGACCTGCTTGAGGCATATTATGTAGTCTCCTTGTTTATTGGGGTTGGGGTTTAACTATGCACCTTTGGCTACTACTCTAGACCATCCATCAGGATCGCCTAAATCAGTATCCGCCGATGCGGCTTTTGCTACTCCTTGACCTTCAGAGAAGGGAGGAGCAGAAATTTCTATGAATCGCTGAACAAGCTTAATAGCGACTGAAGGATCATGCATGATCTCCGAAGCTAATTTTTCGCTGTGGTCAGCATCTAAGAACGAACTAGCAACTAAGTTTCTTACAGTTTGCCTTACGAGCGCCTCATCTATTTTTGAGGCGCTCTTTTCAGCGGCTACCTTTTCAAGTTCAACAACCCGGGTACGCAGGCTTTTGGCCTCACTGTAAGCTTTTTTCACTTCCTCAAGCGATTCTAAACATAAGTTTACAACCTCCGGAAGTAATTCAGCTGGATTATTGTTTTGGGTAGAAACCATAATTAATTATTTGCTAAGAAGTTTTACACACAGGTCTGTACCTGCTTGAAATTCAGCGTTTTGTTCACTAGCTCCTTTTTCGGCCATGGCGGCAGCGGCTGCAGCTTCATCAGCTCCAGCTTGGGCCTGTTCACCGCCAGCAAGTTCCTGAAGAACACCAAGAGCGGTCTCCTCATCGATTTCACCAGCTTGAACCATAGCTTCCAAGAGCTGAGCGATTTGTTCAATGGTAGCAGGACCTTCTGCGCCGGGAAGTTCAGCACCACCAGCATCTTCCATAGCAGCAGCATCAGCCGCTCCTTGCATGTAAGCTTGCTTCAACATATCATTATCAATGTTGCTAAGCGCTTCACCATGCACTTTGGCGAATTTAACAATCTGCTCTTGATCTTCTACGGAAGCAGATTTGATAACTTCGTCCAATGCACTAAGCTCTTGAGCTGCAGCGGCTTTCACATGTTCAGCATACTGCGCTTGCTTGATAGCTTCATGCTGATAGGCAAGCAGTGAGTCATAAGATTCAGCAGCTTCTTTCATGATCTGATTAGCAGCTTCAATACCGGCAGCTTTAAGCAGCACAGGTTCGACAGCGGCTAAACCACCTTCAGTGGCCAGAATAGTTGAAGCAAGTTTAAGCAGAGCTTCAGGAGAGATGTCAGCGGCAAGCGTGTCGTTGGCAGCTTCTTTCTCTTTCATGGTGTCCTTACCGAAAGGAGGCTTGGTCTTATTACCTTTATCTGAATTTTCTTCAGAAGTAGGAGCGCCTTCAATCTTATCCATCTTAGGCTTTTTAGCCACAGATTCATCTTTGTCTTTTTCGCTTACCATTTTAGGTGTGGAATCAGCGCTAGACTTAATCTTTTCCGTGATCGACTTAATTTTGTTAGCGATCTTGCTAAGAGGCTCTGTAGGACTGGAAACATTTTCTTTGCTGTTACCATTGGCTGCGGAAGGAACTTCCTTACCTGTAGACACAGGATGCAGTTGCTTATCTTCCAGCTTAGCGCCCTCGTTAGACACATTGTTTTCTTCGCTAGAAGGCATATTCTGCTTCTGAGGAGTGGCTTCAGGATCCTTAGGGATTCCAACTGTACCTTTGTCTGTAGGATCTTGTACAGAAGAGTCAGCAGCAAGCTTAGCCTGGTAAGCCTGAATACGACCAAGTACGCTGGCGAATTGGAGTGGTTTATCGGTTTCCATATCTGAAAGTATTGAAATATCTATTATGATTGTGTGTGTGTCAATTAAAATTCAAATTTTGTCCTACTGCAAGTAAATATTGAGCATCATCAATTTCATTGCCATGGATTCTTTGAAAATCAATTAATGCGCTAAGTTTATACAGTCCATAAGTTTCTGCAAGTGCTAAAGCTCTATTTTCAAAATTTTTACTGAGCTTTATTAGACTAGAGGCAGACTTAACTAAAGACTTTTCATTAGCTCCTTTAATGATGGTAATTGTCATTACTCTATTCTTAACTGGTTCAGTTTTGATAGAGAACTTCTGCTCTGCCATATCCATGATTTTTTGAACCTCGTCATCATTTGCAGAATCGCAGCCGCAAGAATAATCAGAGCCTGCATTAAATGTGTCGCCTAACTCACAGCCACAACCTGAGGTCATCAATTTCTTAAATATATCAGGAAGCATCGAGCAAGCTCTTTTAGTTACAGGATCATCCATTGTTTCCTGCATCGTCTGCCCGGTCGCATAAGCAATAAACGTATGGAAAGGTAAAACCGCAGCACGTTTAGCTAACTCACCAAACATAGTACCTACCTGCAGCGTTCTAAGCTTACTAATACTAGCGTCATCCAGTTCTCCTGTAAAAGCATAGGGTACTACGTTTTTAACAAAAGCAGATTTCTGATCCGAACTAGCAGATTTTTGAAGCATTACACCTTCAATATAATCTTCACAGGCCGCTAGTTTATCCAATAAGGATTTTTGTTTGGCAGACCAAGTTATTGCATCTTTAGGTAATTGCACTCCTTCGAAAGCTGCCCACTGGGTACCTGTAATAATCCCATTAAACGAAGCTCTTTTTTCATTTTCAGGAAATGCATAATCCAAGTAGTGTGCGATACGATCTGCAGGTTTAGCTACTGCGGATATGTCAAAAAATTTAGGCCTGTCATTAATAGCAAAAGCATACTTTTGAAATTCAGGCATATACTGCAGCATATTGTGCTTAAGATGCTCACAATAGCTAGCCGGGGAAGAGGCTTTCTTTTCGCAGCAACTGCAAATATCATAAGGCACACGACAGGACATGCTGAAGGACAGCGCCTTACCTGACTTAGCCATTTCATATTCTTTAGCTGCTTTTTCTTTATGCCCATGCACGACTAATTCCACTCTACGCATTTTAGGATTATACGCAGAAGCTTTAATTGAACCGATGCCTTGAGTTTCTTGACACCTATTTCTATGTTCCCGGAAAAAACAACCATCACTTACAAACGTAGGATGAAACTTTTCTAAAGCTTCTTTAGGGAATCCATCACCATTCTTATTAGGCCCGTAAGTTTCCTGATCGCCCATAGCCACAACATGCAGCATGAAGTGGTCTTTATCAGGCGCATAATCACGCAGCATTTCTTTCGTGAATGTATCAGAAGCGGCTGATTTGATGTTACTATCATACAATGTAAACATCTGCCCATCACAAAGGCGCATTAAATCCTCTTGATCCGTTTGATAATGAATTTTTTCCATAGAGTTTATTATTCAGTGTAACCTAGACCTTTTTTAAAATCACTATATATGGACGACGCTAACGCAACTCCTGCTAAACGACGTGCTAACCCTTTATAATTTTGACCAACTATTTTTTCTAAAACAGGATTGTTTATGTTAATAGTCTTTGTAGTTAAGTTAGTACCAGGTATATTTAAAGCAGCGTTATAGCGCGCTAAAGGTCCTTTTGTTAAAAATTTATTACCTAATATATTTTTAACTTTTTCTACAGTACCGGCACGCGTTGCGTCCACCATGTGGCCCAACCCTCCTGCAGCATAGGCTAATCCTCCTTTAAGAGCAGGGAGCAATCCAAAGTCTGCGACAGAAAGCAACTTATCACTTAAATCTTTTTCTTGTGTAGGTACAGCGGAAGATAATGTGTTGAAAGCATTTAAACCTAGACTTGTAGCTCCACCAGTGCTAAGCGCGGAAATGAGAGCATTTTTAAGTATACGTCGTCTACGCATACCTCTGTCTTCACCTGCTTGCTGAGGACGTGAAGCAGAAATAAGACCACCGAGAATACCACCACCGCCACCTGCAATTAAAGAAGGCAATAATGTAGGGTTGTCCTGAAAAAACTTAGATAAAGAATCAGAATTTGTATTTGAGTCAGCTGGCATAATTAAACAGGAGTAGTATCGATGTTTTGAATAGTGGTACCTACATCAGATGAAGCAACTTCTGCTCTTTTAGCCGTTACTGCATCTGTAATTCTGGTAATAACAGTGTCACGCCACACATCTGCCATCTTTGCAGCATTAGGCGGCATGGTTGTACCTACCGGGTAGTCTAGAAGACTGAAAGATTGTTTAACTGGAAAGTTATTTGGAAAATACTTATCGTTAGTAGGTAACGTAAAATAAGTATTAGTACCTGTCGCGCCCGTAGATCCGGTAACGCCAAAAGCACCGCCGATGTCAATTAAGGGAGCCCCAAAATTGTTTATCGCTTCGGTCTCTACAGGGGTAAGTCCGTTTTCACTGAGACTTATTTCCACCTGATATAAGCTATTGGTTAAACGTATTACTGATTTGATTTCCATAATTAAATTTTATATCTAGTATCGTTAAGCTCGCTCAGCGCATTTTGAGTCTGTGCTCTATCTTTACCCATAGAGATAAGATCTTTATAAGTATGCAATGGTACAGCTTCGTATTGTAACGCTTCTCTTAGCGCAAAACGCAAAAGGTTCTTATCGTTCACTACTTCCGGATTAGCCGCAGCTAGCGTGTTATAGAGACTAAGCACCATCTCAGGATCAGCCTCTCCAATAATTGGATCACTAATTAACAAACTTTGAACAACTGCCAAGCGCTTAGCATCATTGAAAGCAGAATCCAACTTTAATTGCTTTTGATTCTTTTTGGGAGCTATATCTGAAATAAAAGAAGGGATTTTATTTACGTCTTTAAAATAAGTATCAGGGTTCACTGTGTCCTTAATATTATTTAAAAGCTTTTCAAGTAGTTTGTCATCCTTAGCCTTTGAATCCTGACTATCTGAATTTTCTTTTGGCTCTTTACCTGTGTTATACAAGTCAATCACTTTGCTAGTTCTACCTGTAACATCTCTAGGACGGCCCTCTGGAGGATCAATTTCAAAATCAATAAAAGGCGGAGCTGTACCTAATTGATTTGGATTAATCCCAGGTACCATTTGCGCTTCTTTTTTTAAAAGCTCTTGATAACCTTTAGCTGCTTTATGCAGTTCAAGCTGTTCTGCGGCTGATTTAAATAAAGGTAACACGCTGTATTTATCTCTAGCTAACTTAGGCGCAGAGGATGAAAAATCATGACGTGATAAATTCCAGCCCTTTTGTTTAAATATGTCCGATATAATATCTGCAGCTTGCTTAATGCTGCTGGAGTTTTCCGCACAATAAAAAGCATCACGTTCCATTTCAGCAAATGGAATTGGATTCAACCGATGCATTTCTAAAAGTTCAGATGCTATCTTATTAAGTTCGTGCGATGTATCGTCAATGATTTGAGATGTTGTTTCCATCTCATAACGTAAGCTAGCCTCTTTAGCTAATTCGCTTTTGATTCCAGCTGTTGCTGTGCCGGGAAGTGCGGTGTGCTGAATAGTAACATGATCCGAGTACAATTCGTCTTTAGCCAAATTAAATAAGCTAGGTACGGTATTCGCCTTTTTATGCTTTTTGAAATACTCAACTTGGCGTAAACGCTTCTCAGCTTCTTCCTTAGTTCCCGGCTTGGACAACCTTTTGGAACCATCTTCGCTGTATACAGTGTATTTTCCGTTTTCTTCTTTAATGATAGCAGACTTTTCTGCATCATCATGCTCAGAGGCTGATTTACTAGTTGGCGCGGCAAACCAACCAGCCCAGTCATTACTAGCCTCTTTCTCTTTTTCTTTAGGCTTAAACTTAGTGTACTTGGCTAACATTTTCTCATTGTCCAGCACCTTGAATGAATCTCCGCGAGCTGCAGATTTATCCATGAAATTCAACGTCTTAGCAATATTGTAAATCTGACCTATACGCTCAAGTTGAGCCACAGATAAATTTTTATCTGAAGCATACTTAATTAATACATCTTCAGGGGAAGCAGCAGCTTTGAGCTGCGGCGCTAATGACGAAAGCTGATCGATTATTGCTTGATGATTCATAACCTGTAATTTTAAAATGATACTGCAAATTACGTAGTAAGCAAGAAGGATTAAACATCTACTACAGGTTTAGTTTCGTAGACTTCACGCATAATATTAATACGTTGATCAACGTCGCTTTGCAAGCTACTAGTAATTTCTCTACTAAGTATATCGGAAACTCCTGTGAAGGGCGAAGGTTTAGTTTCTTCGACACCGCCTTGTTTAGCAGCTTGAAGAATATTTCTAGCATTGTGCAGCCCCACCGCATTAGCACGTTGGTTAAGCCAACCATTCCTAGCTAGTAAATAACCGTTAGCCATAAACAGAGCTTCCAGCTGTCCGGGCATACTGTTGCCACTAGCTAAACTATTCAATAATCCGGATTTAAAACCAGCAAAATGAAGCACATGCTCCGGTCCATTGTTATAGCCGGTACGCATTAATATTTTGCCTAGATCTTCATTTTTTAAATAGTCATCGAACATTTCCACCACACGACCATCCGGATATGCAATGTTCTTTATGAACATGTAATCATTTTTGCGATCCTGTATGTTAAAAAATAACTTCTCGTAGGCTTTTACAGTTTCAACATCCAGCGCAGTCTTATTTGCGATATACTTGTAATCGACTTCATCGGAAATAAGTAACGCATTGATGGTATCACCATCCCGGCGCATATAATTACTGGCTAACCCTCGCGCCTCAGCTACGTGTTTATTAAAAAACTTTTTATTATCTAGACAATATAAATAAGCTTTAAACAACCACAAGTCTTCTCCTGTAATGAAACAGGGAAAAGCTATGTTACTCATCGCAATACATCTCGCGGCTTTCCAGCCGAGAGATAAGTCTTTGTAGGCTACGACAAATCTAGAACTTGCACTGTCTAGAGATCCATAGTTAGGACAAGAACTATTACTTCCAAAGTAATTGGAAGTAATAGTCTCACCATTCTCAGGTAGATACTCAAGAAGAGTACTAATTACATTAAAGTCCATTTTAAGAGCCTAAAGACACATTACCTAATTTTCTCTTTTTAGACCGCTTGAGTAGATCAAGAACAAGAGAACCAAAAGATTTAAAATTCGATAGCAGCTGATTTTCAAGATTTGTCATATCGTCTGTACCGTAAGCATCTTCAAAGTCTCTAGGCTTCCAATAGAATAAGAAAAGAATACGACCAATGCGATCAAGTCCTTCTTCCATATCGGGAAGGTATTTATCGATCATAGCCAGAGAGTCATAAACTTGAACAAGCGAACCTACTAAACCATGCTCAAACACATTAGGCATTTCGTTTGCTTGTGCAAACTGTGCAATTTGTTCCGGGCTCATTGTAAGGAGCTGTTCTTTGCTCATGCCCATGTCAGGCTTACCTGCTGTACCTAGGTTATCATCAGGCTTACGCCCCATCCCAGGATCATAAGCATCACCCACTAACTGCGGCGGGGTTTGCATACTGTCTGTCTTTGTACGTAAAACAAAAGACTGAGGTACCTGACGTAGTACACCAAAATCTCTGTCCTGCTCAACACGGAAAATAGCATCACGCAGCTGCATAGTCGGGAATGCTACCTTCTGCATACCAGGATCACCATAAAACCAATTCGTTTGACCTTTGGCTTTTGTTTCATCCAGCATAGTATCCACAGTGTTTGCATGAATACCCGCAGAAGCCATTTTGACAGCCAAGTTGATGCGGCTCATATAATTTGTTTGGTCTCTAGGACCGAAACGTAAACTATATAAGTCATTTTCTTTGTCGTAAAGCAACGATGCTTTTTTAACATATTCCATTACCCAACTATTTAGGGTTTCTGGAGTTCCAAGATCAGGCGAGCTAATTCTTTGATACTCAAAAGAGTGGAAAGGACGTTTATTAATTGACGCGCCAGGTGAATAGTTATTATTCGACTCCACACTGTAATGCTCTGTACCTACTTCAACAAACTTAGCTGTATGATTTAGGAAATTAACACTTAAATCACTACGCAGCATATCACCTACATCAGGGTTATGTTTCACCGTAGCTGGGCTGCTTGTACCATACATAGGTACAACTTCATAATTGTAAACTCCATCAATGTCTTTTACAGAAATCACATAGAACGGAGCTGACAATGCACCAGCTTCTGTATCAAAAACACGATATGCTTTACCTGCAGATGGCTTGTCAAGTAAGTCACCATCGCGAAGCATTTGCGCTAAGTCTTTGACAAATTTACCATACACCATCTGTCTTAAATCAGACTCTTTTTTACCGTCATGGAAACAGACAACCATTTCTGGGTACATCGGGCGTGATGTAGAATTATAAATAATATCTGGTACTACGCCTCCGATGTTGTAACTATCTCCCATATAGCTAGCAACAGGGTTACCTGTATAGCTATTGTTATTAAAATCTTTTTGTGTTTTGGGAGCTACAGTAGCCTTGCGGAATGACCCGTCACGCATTAACACCTCATAGGTACCCGGCGCACCAACCAAGCTAAGTTCCTCAGTTTCATCTTTGTAGACAGGAATAACATCCGATACAGCACGGTCATCCCAGATATAGTAGCCCTGAGAAAAGAACTTATCAGCATGTCTGTTTAATGCAGGACTCTTCTCCGGATCTTTTGTTTCGTCCGCAGCTTTTTTAATTAAATGCGTATGCTCTGTTTTACCTAGACTACCTGCGAATAAGACTAGAGACGGCTCGTTGCTCTGCGCAGCTCGCTTTTCAAGTTTTACATTATCAGGCATGTACGAATCTTCAGGTAGAGAAGTAACAAGCGCTTCAGTAAATTCAAAACTGTTTTCCATCCAAGAAGCTAGCTTTTGAATCATTTCAAGTCCGCCATCTTCTACAATAAGCTGACGAAGTAAATTACCCTTTTTGTCGATGTTCTCGGCTACTGCTTTGCGGCGTGCAGCCAAATACTCATCGGTCTTATCGACTTTTTTGTCATTGTTTACGTCAGCATCTTCCTTGCCTACAGGGTCAAGCATTTTACCTGTAGCAGGAATCTTTTTATCAAAGGCAGCTTCAATAACTTTATCAATATCACCTAAAGTTTCGATAGTATCTGAGTCTGCTTTTTTGTCTTTTACTTTGCTAGTAACGATAGCACGGCGCTTTTTAAGATACTCGTCTGTTTTATCTGTTTTGCCGTCGTTGTTTACATCCGCGTCTTCTTTACCTACAGGGTCTAATGTGGATGCTCTTTTGTCTCTTCTGTAGTTAGGCGGATAAGCAATATCTTCAAAACGCACATGGTTGTTGATACGTGTGAACTGACTCTTATCAATAGGCACCCCGGGATCTACGTTGTGCTTCTCAGTGAGGAACGTGACCCACTCTTCATTCAAAGGACAGAAAGTTTTAGTTTCCTGACGGTACAAAAGATCAGTGCCTTTAATTTCACCATTAAGAAAGAACACAGGCGCGTAAAGAATCTGGTCATTTACACGAAAAGCAAATATGCCTACCATCCGTGTATTATTATCATTTTTGTAAACTACCTCGAAACCAAGTCTAAAAGGGTCCTGTAGGAGTTTGCCAGCTTTGTTAGCAAGGAAGCCATAAGCCTGGTCCATGAAAGCACGTTCAACAGTATTATTGTCTACTACTTGCGCAGCGGCTTTTCTCCAGTCGTAAGATAATGAAGTCATATTTAGTAATGTAGAAGATGTTTGAAAATTAGCAACACTAAGCTATAGCATTATTGGTTGCCTAAACTAAAATTAGGTTTTTGTCCAGCGTTAGGATCAAGTTTTGTAAAATCTGCATTTGTATTAGTAGCAGTGTTCAAAACTTTTGGTTTAAATGGTATAGAAGGGACTAGTGCTTTATACTGATTAATAATATTATTTGCTTGGCCTGGCGCTAGAGTGCTAGGCATAAGGGACTTTAAAAAGTCACGGCTAGCAGGCGTATTGGTACTTTGTAACGCATTATATACTCCAGCGTCAACACGTCCTCTACCTATATTCCTAAGAGCTTCCTCGCGTTCACTCAATGCATTTGCTGCCCCACCCAAAGCGCCTAATCCTGCGTATGTCATAGCTGCATTCGGTGTAGTTTTTCCTGAAACTAAATATTTAAAAAACTTCGAAAGTACAGAGCCGCTTTTTTGTGTTGTCATATCTTTTAATTTCTGATTAGCCGTGTCTTGCGCCCAATCTCGCATTGTTTCTTTTTTCACAAAAGGGAGAAGCGACCAAGTATTTAAATATGGGTTTATAAATCCATCTGTCTTCTTAATTAAATCTCTGTTAAATACAGGATTTGCAGTACCCGCATTCTGCTGAAGATTGTAAGGTACAATGTTCGATAAGCTCATAGCATTACGCATGTTAGGATTATTTTCTCCTATAGTCTCTATAAGCTGCTGCCTTGCACCAGCACCACCAAAGAGCCCGGAAATCATACTTGGATTTACAGCGCCTACATATTTTCCTAGCTGCTCCCTTTCACCTTTAGCTATCGCTTCGTTAGCAGCCTGTTCGCTTAATGGCGCATATTTCGTAGTTAAATAGTTTGAAACACCCCAGGAAGCAGGAGCCAGAGGTAAACCAACCGTAGCAGAACCTGTTAGCCTCCCTAGCCTTTGAGCTAAAGGCATTTTGTTTCCAGTCGCAAAAACATTACCAATAGCGTTTTCGTTTACAAGCTGCGTACCTTTGTCCATTATTGTCTTACCAACAGCAGGTATCGATTTACCTGGTACTGCTTGTAATGCTCGCCCCACCACCTGCTGAGTCGTACCTCGAGCTTTTAATAACGGCTGTGCTGTACCTTTAAAAAAATTAGCAATTCCATTAATTATAGATTGTTTAAGATTTGCACTTTTCTCGGTCAGCACTTTTTCCGAAAGAATAGCTAATAAATAATTAGTTTCGTTCATATTAAAATTTTCCTGTAGTTTCAATATTTTCTCCGAAACCCTGACCAACCGCTAGTCTAGGCGCGAAGTGTATGTTACTTTCTATATTGGTATCCTCACCACGAATAGCGGCCTCATTTAACTGCTTTTTAAGATACGACGTATGCATTGAAGCAAGCCAGTCAGGACTATGATGTGACGCGGTACGTAAACGCACCATGTGAGGTTTAAATGTAGGACTTTCTTTACTTACAAATACATTGTTAAATCCTGCTTTACTAAGATGCTGCGCAATCTTGGGAGTTATTTTTGTCCCTATTGTATAATGCAAAGCAGGACTCTGTAGAAAATTTCCAACAGATTTTGTAGGCTCTACTTTTTGAGTATCTGCTGGAGGTATATAAGAATTGGCAAACGAAGTGTAACTGACAACGTCGTCAGGTAAATATTCATCATTTTCCTTAACATCAGAAATCTGTAAATGATCTAATGCCGCACGTGCCATGATTTCGGTATTCCGCCTATCAGCCTCCATACCTGAATCATCAAGCAACTCTTTAAGCTTAGTAGCATAGTATTTTCTACCTTCACCAAGTCCGCGCAGCTCAACTATTTCCCCGGGATCCGGTAAACCTTCTGATAGCTGGTCTCCTGCTTCAACTTTCTCGCCTACTTTTACTGTCACGGGATAACCGGGAGCTACGTAGTGTGCGTCGTTATTTACGCTAATGTAGAAACCACCTTGCGGAGCTGGATTGATACTTGTTACTTGCCCTTCTAATTTTGAAAGAACAGCTTTATCAGGAAAAACATCAGGCGTTTGTACAAACTGATTAATGACATTAAAACCTGCAAATCTACGGCTGGTACCAGCAGCACCCCCTTGATGTTTTACGTTAAGGGCTCCTTGCGTAATAGGTTCTCCAATCGCCTGCGCTGCAGTAATACCCACAGAATCTCCTTTTGATGGAAACTTACCTTCAGCATTTAAACCTAAACATCTTGCGCATATACCCTCCTTAGATTGACAAGTCATCGGACTTCTCGCAATGACTTCCTGAACTCCTTTTTTCCTCAGTTGGGCTAATGCCTGACGATCTAAAATAGTACCCGCAGGTATATCTTGTACGTCAGTAGCTAGGACACGACCTCTCAAACTTTTATCATCTAAAGAGAGATCTAAACCATTCCTAGCACCGCAATCATTTTCTGAAATAACAATCTTGGCTGCAGACTGCACCATCTGTTTAGCTAAATCACCACCTTTAGCAGTAGCGCGTTTAGTGGAGAGTACTGATTTACGCGCACCATAAGTGCCTGCCAAATATTCAGCAGGTCTTAATCCTTCACCAAAAGACGTACGAACAAATAAAGGAATAATGTTGTCCTGCGCATCCGTATACAACCCGGGAGTAGAAAGCATCATTTTTAACTGCGGTGTTTTACCACGCGCACCAGAAATGACAGAATAGGCTAAGTTATTTTTACGCAGCAATGCTTCTCTTGCCGTCTCGCTTTGAATCTTTTGATTGTATTTATCCCAGATCTTAATTCTGGTATTTTCAAATTCGTCCTTGTCGGGTGTGCTGCGGCGCGCTTCTTCTATTTCATTGTCCATCTCAGCCAACAATTTATCTCTATCGATAACAAGCTTATTATCGGATAGAGTTAGAGACTCCCCTTGGTAATAACTGGCTTTTCTGCCAATATCAGAAATAGTTTTCGATATCCTTTCATACTGATCAGGATATTTTCTAGCTACATCTGCCATTAAGGAGCCAATAGATTTGGAATCCAGTTCCCTATTGTAATCTCTTAAATCTGGCGGTAGCTGACTATTTAATAACAGCTGTATCGCCTTCATAATTAAGAATCTCGCCAGTTGTTGCTGTAAATTGTTGCTGTAAAAGCGCCTGCTGCTGCAGTACCACTTACCATTTTAATCCAGGGGTAGCAGCCAGAGAGTTGTATGACTCCGCTAGCTGTAGAACCCGAATAAGCCGCAACAGAATTATCTACATCGTTCTGATCTCGTATGGCAGTCCAGACACGACAATCATTACTAGTATAAATTATAAAGTCCTGCGGCGTAGCGCCTACAGTGGAAACTTGGATTTGGTGATTTGTGTATTCACCGCGAAACAAATGATTACTTTCTGCACCAGTAGCAGTAGTAGAGTCAAATAGGCTATACAAAGCGCCCGCATAATTAATAGCAATAGGAGAGGCCATAATGAAGCTAGAGTATCTTATAACTTACATTCCTGCAAGCAGATAGCAAACTTTATATAAAACAGTTCCTAAAACTACACCGTAAAAAATACCTAAAGCCAGTGATTTAAGTATTTCTGGATTATTAATGTTATTTATAAAAGCTTGCATACGTCAACTATATAAGATGTTAGAAAGATCTGTTACAGTAAAAGTCTCGTCTGTGTTGTCGTTATATGTTATTTTTATAATAACAAATTTAGTTATTTTAAATGCAAAGGGGTGCAAATCAAAACTGTTATTGTTTGATCGCGCAATCTGTTGGCGTGTAAAAACAACATTCTTAGTTTCTCGATTACTTACAAAGCTATATTGCACAGAAACAATATCATTTAAGTTTTCAATAATTTTTTCTGTGAATTTAATTCTCATATTTTACTCGCAGGCTTGGGTTGAACTAATTACACCGGAACCGTCAGTTGTAATAATAAGATTACCAGAAGTATTATTACCATTGGAATCGATGATATAAGTTTGGACTATAGCTTTAGTAGAATCATCAGCGTAACAAGCCGTATATACTGCAGACCCAGGACTTAAACTGTTAGTAGGAATCCATATGTTTGAGAACACACCGCCGTAGCAATTATCAAAAGTTGCATATCGTGCGTTGCCCGAAAATTCTGTAGCTATGATAGTAATATCAGAGCCACCGCCAGGATTTACTACATAAACTGTACCTTCGTATATAAAAACAGAATGAGGATACAGTGTTGTCAGCGCCGAATCACTGTATAAAACAACACCATAAGCGAGTGCGGGCGCGCTTGTAAAAACTGTCTCATAGTTTCCGCTAGCACATAGCGTCTCGCCGTACCACTGATAAACAGTCGGAAACGACGAGTTTAAAGTTGATACGGCCCCTGCTAGAGAAAAATGCATATTAAGGTGTGTAAATTATATTACCTGTAAGCAGCCAGCTATTTGACCCAGTATACAATAGACATCCAGTAGCATACTGTCCGTAGGTCGCATTTGCGGTATTACCTGCAGAAGTAGGATCTTGGGCAGCTACAACTACAGCACCTCCAGTCGCAGAAACTTTTATACTACCGCTAGTATTATAAAATATTAGTTCTGAACCATAAGGAATCGATGCAGTTGCTGCCGGGGCGAAGAATGTGGCTGTCCCTGAATAGTTCCAAGATATAAGCTTGAACATATCCGAAGTTTGTATGGTATAGTTCGCAGCAGTACCTGAAGTTGTCACAGCCAACTTTTTAGCGTTCGTTGCGTTGCTGATCTCCTGATTGTTGAAATCAAGACCATTCTGCAATTTAGCATTTCTAAGGGGTGTACTCGAAGGCATATTAAGAATTTAAAAACGCTTTTAAGTTGTTCAGGCTAAGTCGATACGTGGTAGGAATACCGCCGCTAGTACTCTGTATCGCAATGAATGCCCAGTCGTAATTTGTAATCGAAGATACCGCAGGAAGTTTATTAAACGCTTTAGCAGGTACTGCATTACTACCTGTAGCACCTGTTACTCCTGTTACATTACTAGCGTCCGAAGCCATCCAATTAACAGTATAGTTCGTACTATCCACCGCACCGGATAATTCAAAAATACATCCAGTCGTAGATTTATTAATCAAAAATGGATACAGTAGTAAATAGTTACTATCCGTAGTGTTACTGACAGTGGCAACTACAGATACGGGTACGGTAGAAAAGGTAGCGCCGAAACTAACAGCTACGCTAGTTGCGCCACTACTACCTATAGTTGTTGAACCTGTTCTAAACATATTTTAATTAATGAATTCTTTTGGTACGTCTATTACTTCAGAGAACTTTACATCAAACACGTTTGCGTATTGTTCTGCTTCTTTAGATTTTGCGGTAGTAACATGAATTAACTTTTCTTTATCGTAATAAATAGCATAGGCGACCTGCCCATCTAGATCGCATATTTCTATAAAATTTATAGGCGTATGCGATGTTACTATTCTGCCTTCTTTGTCTCTCAGTCGAATCATAAAATTACATCATGTTGCCAGGAATACCTTCTGCAGGAGCTGGAGCATTAAGCGCTTTTTCTAGCATGTCGAGTCTATTCAGAAGCTGCGCATTCTCCTGAGCCATACCCTGCATTCCAGCCTCGAGCTGACCTATCTGTTGCTGGAACTGTTCCAAAGCTCCCGCTATTTGTTCCATAGAACTCATGAGTTCTGAAACAATACCTTCCAGTTGCCCGGCGTCAGGGCCGGGAGAAGGAGCTGCACCGCCTTGCATCTGTGCCATCATAGCTGGATCCATAGGAGGAGCTGCGCCTTGCATCTGTGCCATCATAGCTGGATCCATAGGAGGAGCTGCACCTTGCATCTGTGCCATCATAGCTGGATCCATAGGAGGAGCACCCGCAGGCGCTCCAGGAATTGGTTGGAAAGCCTGCTTTAAGTTCATTATAATTTCTTCTGCTTTTTTAATATGCGCGTCGTAAGATTCCATAAGATTGTATTACTATTCTAGTTTGTTTTAAGTTTATTGCAAGGAAGACTGCTCAGGACTAGCAATTTCTACTTCATCAGATAAGCTAATCGCCCCGGTTCTAATGGCATTCAATGCTTCTGCTTCCGTTTTAAATGTGTGTTTACTTTTAGCGTCTCTTTTGTTCGCCGTGTATAACCCTAATATTAACTCCTGTTTAGGTAGTGGCACAACTTGATCATGACTTCTAATAGAAAAAAGCATCTTAGAAGGCATTAATTTTTCTATAGCCTCCTGCACAGCTTCTGGTTGACTAGGCACATGCAGATTCATTGCGTCACCATCAAAGTCAGCATTTAACCCAGTAGTAACTAAAGGATTAATAGCGATGGTGTTACCTTCAATCAGTTTAGGCTTACCAGCTAACACATTGAATTTATGCCAGGAGGGGGCTCGAGAGTAAACAACAGGGCGTTCCGCAACTTCTCTTTCGAGCGCCTTTTTAGCGTAATCTGTTCTGTCTTTAATATTCTGCAAAGCTGATACAGCGGACATACCATTTTGCACTAATCGGCGTTGAATATAAGGCGCATACATGACCCAGGCCATATCAAAAGGCACACCGATTTCATCTAAAGATAATTCCGGGTCCACGGCGATGGTTCCGCGTGCTACAGAATCTTGCGGCTTGGATATAAGCTTACGCTGGAAATAACTGTATTTAGGATTAGCACCTGTCACTTGGGTTAAAAATCCTGCAATACCTCTTTGTTTAGTTTTAGGAGCTACAGGCGTACCATAACCATACAAGGCTTTTACTGTATCATATAAATCCAATTTAGCCTGTGCAGAACCTTTATCCCCTAAAAGGCTAACTGATTCATTATGAATGTCTCTATATTGGAACAGATCCCTGTAAAGCTCATTAGCATCTCCCGGCACAAACGCATTTCCAATTACACTGAAGGGACGAAAGGCAGGAGGTATGACAGGAACATTTTTGACGAGTAGTTTATCAGGCGTTAATCCATTTCGCATTAAACCTTCGATAGCATTTAAGGCCTGTACCGACTTTGTTCTCTTACTCTTGGCTCCTGATTTAATCTGGTTCAGGTGAAACTGTTTCAACCCCTCCAAATTAATTTTAGATAGGGCATGCTCGATTGCGGCGGGGCCGGTGAGAGGTATGTTGCTTGCGTCCTGCATATGGTTACCTGATAGCTAAAAATTATCGTAGATTTGTAGGTAGTTCAGCCCTACCGGCTAAAATTTCTCTCATTTCTTTTTCTGTCAAACCTAACAAATGACGAATAGCAGGTTCAAAGGAAGGATTAGGTACTTTAAAGGGTAAAGGTATTTTACCCCACTTATTACTACCTACAATTGTTTGGTCGAACAAACCTCCAGCAATGGGTTCCAACGAGTTTAGATCAACCAACTCTCCCGATTGTATCTCTACAGGTTTCTTTAAATCAAGATCATCGTCGGTAAAAGGACCTAATCTTAATTTTCCTCCATCTATTTTTCTGGCTTGTAACCCTGCCCCAGTGAGCAGTGTTTGAAACTTTTCCCAAGCGAAAGGAGCACCTGGCGTTTTCGGTTTATATCCTTGACGCAAGGCACGCCAATATTCGTCATTCTTTTGACCTCTTAAGGTTGCGCCCTCTTTTAGTGTTTTATAAGCCCCTGCAGAAAGTAAGCTATGCACTTCCAAACCAGATAGTCTTTTTGCCTGCGCCGCCTCACTACCGCCTTTCAACGGTTGCTGATCCAGGTCGTAACCGCCTTGTCCTCTAGCAGACGCTTTTGAAGAGGAGGTGTGGTGTAATTTTAAAACATGACCTACACCGACTGTAATTGGATTTTCCAATACCTTGTTAATGGTCGGGTCGAACACTTGCTCTGTTTCAGCTAAGCCTTCTTGCTTGAGCATGGAATCTACAAAATCATACCATTTCTCTCCTTTCTTATTAAAAGAAGGGATTTTTATAGCTTGCCCTTTTTTAGCAGCAACCTTACCAAGCAATAATTCATAAATAATATTGTTATTAACACGACTAGGAATACCCAGAGGATTTAACAAAACCTCTAAAGGCTGACCCTCTACAGTGCGTGGCATACGTTCATCCGCAATGATGTTGGCAATAACGCCCTTTTGTCCTGAACGAAAAACAATTTTGTCTCCTAGTTGCGCCGGAGCTTGCGAGCGAACAATGACCTTATAACCTGTTTTTGTTTTAGCAACGTCAGTGACTTCACCCGGAAATTCAGAATCCCAGACCTGTGAACTATCATGCCGACTTTGACGCATTGCTTTAGACAACTTACCGAGCTGTGCAGTGGTAGATGAGAATACACGAGGCCGGGTAGCTAGGATTAGCGGATCCCCTGGTTTGACCACGGTACCAGGCTTGATTACACCATTTTTATCAAAATTTTTAAGTTGTTCTTTTGCGTATTGTGTCGGGAATAACGATATGTAGTGGTTTAATCCTCCTTTAATATCATTATCAAAATCTTGGTCGATGGTGTATGA
>JACCDP010605421.1_pt1 | contig 49180 bp, 53 predicted proteins | sample 7445841 | NCBI WGS metagenome assembly JACCDP01 (sample SAMN15323441, study PRJNA562643) | freshwater metagenome | isolation source: river surface water | place: USA:Blue River Watershed | collected 2017-08-17
TTACTGGTCCTACTGGTATTACGGGTACAACTGGTATAACTGGTACAACTGGTGCAACTGGTATTACTGGTCCTACTGGTATAACTGGTACAACTGGTACAACTGGTCCTACAGGTTTCACAGGTATTACTGGTGCAACAGGTATTACTGGTACTACTGGTGAAACGGGTCCTACAGGTTTCACAGGTATTACTGGTGCAACAGGTATTACTGGTACTACTGGTATTACTGGTCCGACAGGTCCTACTGGCGCGATTGGTTATACTGGTACAACTGGTATTACTGGTACAACTGGTCCAACTGGCCCCACGGGTATAACTGGTCCGACTGGTGACACTGGACCAACTGGTGCTACTGGTAGAACTGGTATTACTGGTCCGACTGGTATCACTGGTCCGACTGGTGCTACTGGTATCACTGGTATAACTGGTATTACTGGTCCTACTGGTCCTACTGGTGTTGGTTCTACTGGTGCAACGGGTATTACTGGTATAACTGGTACAACTGGTCCGACTGGTATCACTGGTCCGACTGGTGCTACTGGTATTACTGGTATAACTGGTACAACTGGTCCGACTGGTATCACTGGTCCGACTGGTGCTACTGGTATTACTGGTATAACTGGCCCTACTGGTCCTACTGGTATAGATGGTCCCACTGGTCCTACTGGTATTACTGGTATTACTGGTATTACTGGTCCTGTGGGTCCTTCGTCAACCAAGTCGAATAATGCAGTAATTACTGCGAATTCGGATACTGAGTTTGTTTCCTCAGTGAACATCATACTTGAAGCAAATACCGATTATGCCGTCAGCTGGTTCATTCGTGCAACGACCACAACAAACACTGGTCCAACTACCGCCTATGTTTCTGCAGTATCTAGTCCAGCTGTTGCTAATCAATTGTTCTTTTATAACGGATCTGACAATGTTATAATTAATAGCACTGGTACACAATTTTCAGGCGGCGTTTCTGCCGATAGGTTTAGAACAAGCAGTGCTACATCTATAACCTTTACCCTTACAGGTTCAACTACTGGGCTCGACCCTATTACAGGCTCCTTGACCGCTAGTAGATTTATAGTTAACGTCGCAAAATTATAATGACGTGGTAGTATAACAACTAAAATCATAATATAAAAATTATAAAATTATATTATGGTTTGTTTACGTGATATATAATTATTATACACGAGTAATGTATTTTATTGAATACTTTTTTATACAAGTATATATATAATATAGAATGGCGAATGTTTCAAGTTATGTTTTTGATAATATGTCGCGCATCGGGAACGATGGATGTAGCATGGACCAACGAAGTATTCAATCCTTAGAAAGCTGCAATTATAGTCTTCAAAATTATTTTGCAAATGATTGTTCCATGAAAAAGCCGATTGCTTTAGCAACAACTCAGCCTGGCATCAACTACAAGGGCGGATTCAACTCTGGTGCTGGAGGATGCAATATCGACCAAAACTCTCAATTATTAATTGGGTCTATTCAAACGCATCCAAAATGCCGTATTGACTTGTTTCAGCGCCCGTTTTCCACCGTTCCTTATTTAGGACGTGGCTCAGTAGACCCCATCGTTGAATCGGAAATTCAGCAAGGTGAGATGATTACAAACAAGCGAAGTGTAACTGGTTTGTCTGAAAAAAGTTATATGCAATATAGCAATACTCCTTTGATGAACAATATTAAAGAGAGAATGACGAATCCTGCCTATAGTGTAGAAGGTGTAGCATCTCCTGGATGGATTCGCGGAGGTGTGCCCTCTCGTGAATTAATGAGAGACAATTGCTCCACCGACACTAAACAAATGTAAATCCACCAAAAAGAATTTAAATTTAACAACAGATTTATTATATGTATAATACGCTATTGAAGTGTACATATAATAATGCAAGCGACGTGGACCAAGAAGACCAATACAGAATTGAGTTTTTAAATGCGTTTAATTTAGAAGAATTCGAAGACAATCAAGTAAACCAAGAAGTAAGCGAGTTATTTGAACGAGTGAAGAAGAGTCCAGAGTTGACTAAGTGTATGACAAAATCCGCTGCTGGTTTTGGAACCCCCGAATATTTGCACGTTGGATTGATGGGGCTATTTGCATTTGATTATTTTTATTTAGCACACCCATGTATTTGTGAATTTTTAGAAACTGGAACTATCACCGAGCAAAATATAAATGCACTATTATCCGCATTATAATAATCTTGTGCTATTATAAATGGCATCAACACGCAATAAGAATACCCCGACCAACTATTGTTGCGAACAAAGACAATATGCAGAATCTAGACAATATACAACTTATAAAAATTCTGCTTATGGCCAAGCCTATACTACAAATTGGGCGGGGAATGGATTGAATCCTGGCCAACTTCCGTGGAATACCATGTCATACAACGCACCTGATATTGAATCCTTTTTGTTTGGTATTAATTCAACCAATTTAGTAAACCCGCAACCTTGTTTCACGCCTGAACTAAAAACATTGCAATCTGTTAATGTTTTTGATAAGGGACCCATTTACATGCCCAAGCCATTAGTTATTGAAAAGAATCAACGGCCATTCCCAGTGCCTGAATAGGGTGGTTCTAACGTCTTCTACGAGTGCCTTTTTTTGTGCGACTGCTTCTTTTTCTTTTATTCGTTCTTGTTTTCTTTTTTTTATAAGAACGTCTTTTTCTTAACCCACCACGTTTATCTTCATCATCGGAATCATCACTAAAAAGACCACTTCTAAACAAATTTGGTGATATGTTTTCCTGATTCAATCTAAATGGCGCTCTAGGAGGACTATCATATGAGGCAAAAAGATTAGTCGGCGCAAAAGTTCTAGGTCGTGCTCTAGCGGCAGATGGTGATTCGGGTTTTTTACCCTTTCGTGATTCTTTTAAGTCGCGACTAACTTGGTCTATCTCTCCCCTCCGCAAAATATTTGCAATTTTTGTTGGGTCATTAGTTATACGACCTAGAGGTCTCATACCATCTACATGACAAATCATAAATTCTGGGTGAAATTCACCAGTATCAGTTTGCATAAAATTAGTAGCATAACCCTCATATCCTTCGTTGCACAAGTATTGAGATAACGCGAGGTCAGAAACAAGCTCAGAGTCTCGGCTTCCCAACGTCGTATTATATCCATAATTTCTCCTTAAAATTCGTTTTATATTTTCTGGAACTTTATTGTATAACGCCATTTTGGTAGCTGGATGGTCTAAAGCTAATAATTTGTATGGACGCGTAGTTTCAAACGCAAATATAATTCCATATTCATTTTCATAGGATGCAATATAATCTGGGTCCGTATTGTATACGCCAAAAAAAGAAAGCCGTCCGCGGCTTAAATCTAGGGTGGTAGAATTTTTAGTCGCTTTAAATAAGGGACATCCTGGGCGAATTATATAATAGGCCATTCCACCATCCATGATAGTTGAAATACTACCATTTGTAAATGGGTCCACGTCCATATACAATAAAAACATATTTTATTATTTTGTAAAATATGTTTGTTTCTCTTTAGTAAGCATAAAATTTAATATTTAATATTTAATAAGCGCATCAATATAACTCTTGTCATAAACCGCCAACTTAGTAGTTCTATCCCAAGTGCTATATGTAGTAAGAACTCTATCATCTTCCACAATAAGACCCAAACAATATTGAATGCACTGGTCCTCAAAACAGAATGGTGCAGAGTGTCTCAAGAAGTTTAGGTCTTTGTCAAAGACGGCAAACATATGATAATAATTACGCAATGAATCATACGAAACCAAATGAAGGATAAACCAAATCTCATCCTTATAGGTAAATCCACAGGTAGAGCCTCGCACATGTTCAAATATTTTAGGCATGTTCTTTCTAGACTCAATTAAGTCAATGTTATTTGTTACGGGGTTCACCTTGCAAATATCAAGAGGTCCCCACTTGTAAATAATATGGTTCTCACCCTTGTATTTCACATATACCCAATTCTTCTCACACCAGCTTTCATTAAATCCGCATTTGATTTCCTTAGAAGTGATGCAATTTGCAGTTATATCATAATCACCCATTAACATGCCAATCTTTCCATCCATATGTTGACTAGTACCCAAATAAATGAGCTTATTGTCGTCTGTATCACTTTTAAAAATACGAACATCTTCAATTCCTAAATAATGCTTAGGCTCCAAGTTCACGTCAAAAAACTTTTCGCGTGTAATGTTAAAATTGCGGTCAATCTCTAGGTACTTATTGTTAGTAAAAATATACTCTTCGCAGTTCATATATCCACCATTCACGTTTATCCAATAATTAACTGAGCGTATATTCATCATATAACCACTATTATCTGACTTAGGCAATAAAGAAGCAGAAGAAGAATAAAACGGAACTTTTTCTTTGTCGCGTATATTTACGTGATGTGTGAAGCTAAAATCAACAACTCTTTGGGGTTTCAAAACATCTTTATAAAATTTCATGTTGGAAAAGGTATTATGAATGATACCTGAATCAGGGCTGTTATTAAAAATTGCGACAATCGCATCATTAATATTTTTAACACCCAAATAGCACGCAATAATAGAATACTCATACTCAAATTTATACGTGTATACGTCATTTGCCAAGAACAAATAATTATCCTTTTGAATATTTTGTTTGAGCACATTTTTTGCAACATCGTAGAACATTTTAGCAGTTTTGCATTCGCCAATAATACGATAATGCTGCACAATCTTATGAATGTTTTCAAGACGAAGCGGGTTGAGATTGAATGCCTTTAGCCAATAAATGATGGCATCGGGCATTTTTCCTTGGGCCTCATAAATATTAGCAATGTTGTAATAACTATACCAAATTTCTTGCTCCCAATCACCAAGAGCAATTCGTTTATGATAATACTCAATTGCCTTCTCAAACTGACCGCTATCCTTATAGCTATTTGCTAGATAAAAATGGTAGCGCACATTTCCAGGCTCTTCTTTTAATCCCTCTAACAAAAGTCTGACATCACGCTCAAACTTGTCGCTCTTGGAACCGCCATCGCCAATATCACGAATAAATAATTCGTCCTTACCAATATTGACATTATGATTCCCTGAAGGCGTAGAGATGAATTCATGGGTTACACCTACATATTTATATAACCCGTTGTTTCGCACAATTCGCATATTTTGATAATAGAAACTCTCATTACCTTGCAATAAACAAAATGTATCTGCTTCTGCCAATTTACGCTTATCAAACTTGTTAATTTCAAAAATCATATCTGCATCTAGTAGAAGCGCATAATCCGACATTCCACTGCATGCTTGCAATGCAAATGACCTGTTGTATGCAAAATTTTTGAATGGTTCTACAACAACCTTGCCAGGGATGTTTTTCTGCGAAAAAAATGTATTGATAATTTCAATCGTATCATCCGTGGACCCAGTATCGCAAATACAATAACAATCAATGATTGGAGAAACAGACTCCATCAATCTGCGAATAATCTTACTCTCATTCTTCACTATCATGTTCAAACAAAGGGTTGGTTTTGGTGCATCAATCTCTTGAATTTCTAGGCGCATAGTATATCTAATTAGTAGATATTCTTAAATCAGTTTAAACTAATTTCATTTATACGCCCTTGAACATAATTACTAAATATTGTAAAATTCTTTTCATAGTATATAATAACATGGCAAACACCCGATTTAATTATGACCCCTGTAGAACTATTAAACATTTACAACAATCAACGGACCCTGGGCGATACATGCTCAATATGCCTGGCAATGGTGACAAACCATGTTATATTGAAGACCCACAAATTATTATTCAAAAGTGGGGTGCAAATTTGCGAACAAATTGTATCAATTTAGAAAGTGAATTGATGGGAATTAATCGTAGATATATTGGGAGAGATTGTTTAGGAAAGGATGAATATACCCAATATATTGTGCCTAGTAAGCCGATTGAATATCCTACATGTAATAATTTATTCACGGAGCAGTCTCGCGCAATTATGCCTGCTTGGACTGCCCGAGATTTAGAACAAGTAGACTGGTATACACTTCCGTTGAATCCTCAAGAGAATACGTGTATGCCGTTTATAAATAATTTAAATACCCGTGTTTTAGAAAAGGATTATTTTAACAGGTGCACATAATGTATAATAGGTGTTAGCCTATCTGTATTGTATTATTTTTATAAACTATTATAAAAATATTACTATGCTTGCAGAATTGCAAAATGCAAAATGCAAAATGCAAAATTTATAATTTTGGGTGTTTTTACAATTAATAATATATTCTATGATATATATAATAATGGAACTAGCGTTGCCTTTTATTGCATTAAGTGGATTATATGTTATATCAAATCAAAACAATGAAAAACCAGAGAAAAAAAAGACTATCAAGAAAATGCAACCTGAAAGTTTTACAAATATGGGAATAAGAAGTAATTTGGGTGTTAAAACAGATAATTATATTCCTAATACCGATATCCCTCCTCAGAATTATCCAGTGACAAACAATAAACAACTTGCAGATACTATTGGCTTGTATCCCAACCCAAATGCAAGCACCGACAAGTATTTTAACCAAAACTATTATGAGAAGCAAGAGAATGCGGGGGTCAAGGTTGGCAATATGCCACAGCAAATATATTCTCTCTCAGGTGATTATTTAGATAGTGCTTCTTTTAAGCACAATAACATGGTGCCTTTTAATGGTGGAAAAATCAAGGGCTACACATATGACATGAATATTGCCGAGACTGTTTTAGATAATATGGCTGGAACGGGGAGTCAGGTAATCAAGAAGATTGAGCAGGCGCCCTTGTTCAAGCCTGAGGCAAATATGAACTGGGCTTATGGCGCACCAAACCAAAGCGATTTTTATCAATCACGCGTGAATCCTGGCTCAAGAAATAATAACGTAAAGCCATTTGTTAGTGAAAATGTTGGTCCTGGTTTGAATAACGGCTTTTCTACAAGTGGAAGTGGTGGTTTTAACTCAGGAATGGAGGCGCGCGATAAGTGGCTACCCAAAACAGTAGATGAATTAAGAACAACGACCAATCCCAAACTTGAATACAACTTGAATAATTTAGAAGGTCCGTCTTATGCTACTGTTAAAAATGTAGGTATCATTGGTCGTGTTGAAAAACATACACCTGATGCATTTTTTGTAAATAGTCAAGACAGATGGCTTACGACAACTGGTGCAGAAAAAGGTGAAATGTTGCGTCCTGAGCAAGAGATGGGAGTCATCCGAAGAAACAGCGTCGAACTTGATTATACTGGTCCGGCTAGCGCAGTCGAGGTGGGTGTAGGACGAGCACCAACCGCATTTGAGGAAAGCAAAAGACAAAAGTCTGGAACAATGGAACCCTCTATTTGTAGCGCAGTTGGTCGTGCACCTGGTCTAGATGGCGATAAGCGTATTGGCTCTTTCAAAAATTATAATACCAACCGAAGTACCAGCCGTGCAGTGGATACTATGCGCTCTGGGTTTAGTGGTGCTATTGGTGCAGTTATTGCGCCATTTATGGATGTCTTGAGACCATCGCGCAAGGAAGAGGTTTGTTCAAATATTCGTGTATATGGTGAGGTTGGAACCACGGTGCCAATGGGATATGTTAACAACCCGAATGATATTACTCCTACTACTATGAAGGAGACTACCATGTATTCACCGCAATTCAATATTAATAATCAGTCCTCTCAACAATATGTAGATACCCATACACCACTTGAATGCACGCAACGTGATTCTACCAACTATTCTACGTATGGCAATATGGGGAACAATCGCGAAGCTGCAATGGATTATTCCTCTGCATATAGACAACACAACAATGATATCAAGTCGCAGACTATTTATAACCATCCAAATATGGGGGGCACACAAATTTTTAATCAGACTATGAATGTATCATTGCCAAGACAAGATACGAATTGTATGGATAATCGTCCTTTTGCACCCAACTCTGTCGTGCCATTGCCTCCAGCAAAAGAGAATTATGGTCGTATTGGAACTCCTCAACAATTAAATACGGCAATTGAGATGCAACGAAATACTCCCGATATTTTGAATGCCTTCCGTGCAAATCCATATACTCATAGCCTAACAACCTCTGTATAAATACATCAAGAGAGAAGTTATCATCGCCCCACACACAATATATTTATAACAATGCTATGTTACAAATATACGTTCTGATATTATATTAAAAAATACAGCATCATATTAGTATACCATGAATTCGGCATTAAACATACATGCCGAGATAAAAACTAAATTATTATATTTTCATTCTATGCACAAAATACCCAATATTATATTTCACGGACCATCGGGTAGCGGAAAACGAACCATAGTGCACGAGTTTATCAATACTATTTATGAAAACGACAACGAACGTATCAAATCATTTGTAAGATATGTAAATTGTGCGCATGGCAAGGGGATAAAATTTATTCGCGAAGAGTTGAAGTTTTTCGCCAAGACGCATATTCAATCAAATGGGGGAGACATTTTTAAAAGCATCGTTTTATTAAATGCAGATAAATTAACAATGGATGCACAATCCGCCTTACGTAGATGCATTGAGTTGTTTAATCACACAACGCGTTTTTTTATTATAGTTGAGGATAAATACAAGTTGTTAAAACCCATCTTATCGAGATTCTGCGAAATATACGTATATGAGCCTGAGCATAATGACCGCATGATAAATTTATATCAATATAATTTGAACGAAGCATTTAATTTAAAAACATACAAAACACGACGTGTTGATTGGCTTAAAAAGGAACTGATAAAACCAATCCAAACTGATGAAGATGTTATTCAGCTGACACTTAAATTGTATGAAAAAGGGTATAGTGGTTTAGATATACTTGCTCTTTTGGAATCCAATTATTTCGCGCATATTGAACAAGTAAAATTGTATGAGTTTCTAATGGTATTTAACAAGGTAAGAAGAGATATCAAAAATGAAAAAAACTTGATATATTTCATGTTGCATTTTATATTTTTGGATGTAGAAGCTTCTTTAGACAATATTTCATTCATGTAACAATTATTGAATTTGGGATTTTGGAGGTGCAAATTTATTTTAATGAGTTAAAATTTCTTTTAAAATAAATTATTAAACTACATATACCATGGATGATTTTAATGTAAGTGCCTTACATGAATCAAAAAACGAGTGGGGTGCCAGATTATTAACTATATTAACCCCACTAATCGTGGAAGGATTTAAATCCATCTTTGAGGAATCTCTCAACTTGTGTAAAGCAAACAATGAGATGGATAAATATTTAATGACGTTTCAGAATTTCATCAGTCGTATTCCAAAATGGAATCCAACGATTATTGAAAATGAGAGAAAGCGCATTTGCGATAAAAGTGGTTGCACTTATTTAGACGACTTGGTTACTTGTGTTCATATTATACAATTAAAGCTTTTGACCGCTGTTCGCGCAGGGACGAAACAGAAGAAAGTGGACATACAAATTCCGAAATTTGAAGACTTTATTCATAAAGTTTATATACACGTCGCCAGAAAGATTTACAAAAATGTCTATTTATTTGAGGCAAATATCCCTCCGCTTCAAACACAAAAAAATCACCGAGAATTGGAAGTAATCATTCAAGAGTGTATCTTGAACGCTGTTAGAGAGAGTATTCCAATTGACATGATTTTGCGTGCCTATTTGGATGAAACGACGGAAGATGATGTTGTTGAAGAAATCAAAGAAACGCCGTTGCCAGACGAGAATTTAGCTGAAAGTATTAGCTCTGCTCCAATCTCGCAACCTATGGCGCAAGCAGCTACACCAATGTCCTCAAAATTAAGCTTTAACAATGTGGACATGGCGATTGATATGAATAACAAGGAAGAACAAATCAGTGCTCCCAAGGATATTGCCCGACTAGAAGAGCTAAGTAATATACGCAATGAACAACGAAGGTTGGAGACTGACGATGACGATGATGACGCTGATAGTTCAGGTGGTAAAATACAAATATTTAACGAAAATGTCAACTTGGGTCAGTTGGATGTCCATGATATTGAACCACAACGTCTAGAAATTATTCCTGATTTATTAATCGACGATATTGAAGTTTTAGGTTAAGTTAAAGGAATATGCGTAAAATTGTTATGAAACATTGTCCATGTAAAATATACATGGACAATATATACATTATCTCGGGTATTATAGCATTCGTATTTTTTTTAGGAAAGTTTATTGAGATGCGATTTGTCGAGAGAGAAAGCAAGCCTTTAAAGATGATAGTAAAGGATACGTTATTGGTATATGTTTGCACCATAGTTGCCTTTATGATATTGGAACAATTAAAGCCCATCATACAAGAATCGAGTGGTGGCGCTCCAATTACTCAAATTGCATTTACTGACAATCCGACATTTTGAAGAGACGTTGGCTAACGTCCAGTCCAAACTTTAACCAATGGTTTACGTATGTTTTTGTATTCTGCGCAATATGTTTCAAAAGAATACCCCCATGTTTGATTAATCCAAATGTCTCCCAAGAGAGACGGGCGTTTATATAACTTTGGCGATTCTATATGAAATATAATACCCATTATACGTTCCAACGAACATCTATCAGCGCGAGTCAAAACTCCATCTAACAACTGGAAAAGGTTATATTTGGATTGTATTGCAGAGAGAAAATCATAATTAATGTAGCTCTGAACTCCAAAACACCCATGCCAAATCTTAACAGACTTTAATGTGAACATATTATTATCAGGTATTATTTGTTTTTGAATGTCATACGTATTATTAAGATACTTTGATAGTCGTTGGCAGTTCACAATATTTTTATTAATGTCTATTCCATGGTCAAAATGCCACAAGGGAATAATTCTCTCTTGCTTGAACTTTTCAAAGTGAATTCGTTTATGGAAAAACACGCTGTCGTGCAAAATAACCGCATTATCGAAGTATCTATTTTTATGGAAATAATAGTATGGCAACAATTCTCCTCTGCCAGGATACTCGGAATTCACAATTTGGATATTTTTGTAGTCAAAATCGGCCTTTACAAACGCTTGATTGCTATTGTCGTCAATAATGACTATTTTTCTAAATGGATAAAATCGTCGTATGCTTCTTACTGCATGGTTCCAATATTTGTTTGTTTTTTCAGAATTGACGTGCCTAGTAATAATAAATCCATACGACGACATGAAAGTATCTTATAATTATACAAGATAAATATTATAAATATTTGTTGAAGGCTCTTACACCTTTTAACATTTCAAATGCCGATTTTTTATGTTATATTCAACTAAATAATTATATATGTGTTATATATATATGTCAATTACAAGTTTTTTGAATAATAGAGGTTTTTATTCTTTTGAAGGATATAGTCAACAAGTTCCAGAACAAGTAAAAGATTTAGTTAATTTGTCAAATAAACCAAATATAAATGTTATGGAAATTGGATTTAACGCAGGACATTCTGCAGAAGTTTTTTTACAAAATAATGAATGTTTAACATTAACATCTTTTGATTTAGGAGGACACAATTATGTTATGACCGCAAAAGAATATATAGATACTACTTATCCAAATAGGCATAATTTAATTATAGGCGATAGTAGAACAACTATTCCTATTTATTTAGAAAATAACAGAGATACTAAATTTGATATTATATTTATTGACGGCGGTCACAATTATGAAATAGCAAAAGCAGATATGGAAAATTGTTTTCATTTGGCACATAAGGATACTATTGTTATTCTGGATGATACCATATTTACAAGAGGTTGGGAAGGAGAATGGACTATTGGACCTACAAGAACATGGACCGAACATTTACAACAAAACAAAATTATTGAATTAAATAGAAAAGATTATTGTTATGGAAGAGGTATGTCTTGGGGAAAATATATATTTTAAATAATTTTTTATAAACTCTTTTAAAAAAATCGGCATTTGAAATGTTAAAATGTGTAAAATATAATAAAAATTTTTACAAAGATTTTTATTATACATTAGCAATTATTATTTATACCTATGACGATTTATACATAGGACGGATATTCATCAATATTAATTACTTTTTCATTTCCAGGGATTTGTTTCTTGGGAAATGTAAACGCATTAAACTCCTTGCGTTCCAATTGAGCTTGAGGTGTATGTTTGTGCACGCACCGCGCAATCATTTTATATAACTTGAAATCAGGATATCTATCCGCACCATTATTCTTGTACAACACATTCAATCCATTGTCATCCAAGCACCACTCAACGATGATTCTGGTTATAGTATCACACTTACTCAAATCCTTGATGCTATCCATATCATCGACCAAATAATCAAACATGGAACAGGCCAATCTGCACAAATCAAAACTATAATTCGGCTCCAATCGCGGTTTTTTCTCATTAAAGTAGGGTTCAATGTTGTATTGGGTCGCCGCGTCGCCTCCAAAACTAAAGCTGTCGCTACATAAAAGCTTTCCATCGTATTTATAAATACCTCGTCCAAAATCAATGATTTTGAATATTTTACCAAACGTCGGCACGCGATAATACTTGTTCTTAAAACAATAATATATGAATTTCTTATCTGTCGGCACATACATTACATTATTCGTATGTAAATCATTGTGTGTAAAGGCAAATACCTTTTGATAAGTAATTAACGTCATGATTATTTGCATCAATGCGGACATCCAATGAATTTCGTCCATGTCAGTTTTCAACATGAGATTATCCAGGGTATCTTGGCATTGTTCCATGCAAATAACTTGCACAGGATATTTCGGAAACGTAACATATATACATTCATCCTCGCTCATCTCACCTTCTTCCTCGCTATTATCATCAGTCCATTCTTCGGTGGAGTTCTCATCCCCGCAACTATCCGAGTCTCTAGTATGACTTGTTCTAGAAGAGCATGATGAGCTTTCTGACCCCCCAGACTCGGAATTATGGGAGCTTAGCGTATTAAGTGCAAATGTTTCCATGCTGAGTTCTTTCAGATTATCCGTTGTTAACGCGCATACATTATCATCCGCTGGGGAAGTATCGAATACTTCATCAAAAAGTATATCTTCTATCGGTTCAACTGAAAAACTGCAATCCTGACCCGTTGCATCAATTTTAATAGCAGGAAGATTCTTCTTACTTGTGTCATCATCAAATAAAGCACTATAATCTTCAATCTGAAATAACTGGTTTTTATTCTTGTTGAAAAAGTCCGACTTTATCAAATAATCCAAGTCATCAAAGACATTTAGTTTAAAGTTTTTTTTAATAGACAAGAATGAACCATAAAATTCTATGCCATGTATGAATCCATGCTTAAACAACAATTGACTTGTTAGATGAGAAAACAAGCTGTCAACATAGGCCGAATTATTCACATCTAATAGTTTTGAATTCACAGAAGAAGCCGTAGAATTTATGGATGGCAAATTCATTAATGAACTATCGGTTACGTCGTATTTACCTATCAAATACCTTATTGGGTCTAATAAAGGCGCCATCTTACAAAAGACATTTTTAGGTTTTATTTTTAGTTGGTCGTCGGTGGAATTTTTCAATGAACACTTGTATAAATTTTGATTCCCCTCAATATTGTTAATAACATTGGTAATATACAATGTATGATTTAAATTGATACTATTATAATTTGTTTCATTTAACGTCATTAGTTTAGTATAAATTGGAATATAATTTTGGGTCTGAACTAAATCAAATCTTTCTAAAGATTTGAATAATTCAGTGTTTTTACGCTTCTTGTAATTAACTATATCGTTCATATACTTCGCATTTAGAAAATGTGGAAGGGATTCAACGCAAATAGAAGTAATGTCTGGCGCTATTGATTGCGTAGAATCCTGCCCACTTTTTCTAAAATGAATTATATATAACAGAAGATATGACATTAGAATTAAAAAGATTTGACATGAAAAGTATAAGTTTTAAACCAAATGAAAGCAAGGGTCCCGTCGTTGTGCTTATTGGACGTCGTGATACGGGTAAGAGTTTCTTAGTTCGCGATTTGTTATTTTATCACCAAGATATTCCTATTGGCACCGTAATTTCAGGAACAGAAGAAGGCAACGGATTTTATAGTAAAATGGTGCCAAAACTCTTTATTCACAATGAATACAATACTGCAATCGTTGAGAATATCCTAAAGCGTCAGCGGTCTGTCCTGAAACAAATAAAAAAGGAGATTGAAACGTTTAAGCGTAGCACGATAGACCCGCGCACATTTGTCATCTTGGATGATTGTTTATATGATAATACGTGGTCTAGAGACAAGATGATGCGTTTGTTGTTTATGAATGGGCGTCATTGGAAAGTCATGTTAATAATTACTATGCAATATCCGTTGGGTATTCCGCCCGCCCTTCGTACAAATATTGATTATGTCTTTATTCTGCGTGAGCCATATATTGCAAACCGCAAGCGTATTTTTGAAAATTATGCGGGTATGTTTCCCACATTTGAATCGTTTTGTCAGGTAATGGACCAGTGCACAGAAAATTACGAGTGTTTAGTAATCAATAACAATGCAAAATCAAATAAACTTCAAGAGCAGGTTTTTTGGTATAAGGCAGACCCGCATAATGATTTTAAATTGGGGTCCAAAGAGTTTTGGGAGCTATCGAAGGATATGCATTCTGATGATGAGGAGGAAAAGTATGACCCAGGCAATAGTAAGAAAAAAGGTGCTGGGCCGAAAATAAGCGTCAAAAAAACAAAATGGTAAAGGTAAACAAAGGGATAAAATGTATTTATTTTCTTATAGTATAGAAAATGAATAAATATATTGTTGAATTTCTTGGAACCTTTTTGCTTTCAGTTGTAGTTTTTTCCACTAGTAATTATTTAGCTCATGGTGCAGCACTTGCAATTGGCGTTTTCTTAGGTGGTTCTATATCTGGTGGAATGTTCAATCCAGCCATTGCTACTAGCATGATGGTAGCCAATAAAATAACACAAATGGATTATATATTATATATGATAGTAGAAGTACTTGGGGCTTTAGCAGGATTTGTGTTAGTGAAAAAAATATGGTAAATTAGTTAAAATCGTATATTTTAAGTAATTTAATTTATAAATATGGCAGCTGATGATTTGCACGACGGACTTGTTGACAACAAACTTGCAGAAAAGACCATTTTATTTTCAGTTGGTCATAGATGTACATCTGCATCTCTCATCAAGGAGATGAGACACAAATTTGAAACATATCCATTTGACTGGGTTGTATCAAAATTGGATGTATTGGTTCATTGCATTGAGACGGACTTTGTAGAGTATTTGCGCGTAGAAAATTATGTAGAGAAACAAAGCGAGACCTTTAATTTGTGCGACGATGTTAAGACCCATGTTTGCAATGAGAACATTATTTATAATAAATACTATGAAGATGAGTATATCTACGAGAAAACCGAAAATAAAATTGGAACATATGGAATGAAACTTGCCATGTCCCATCATGATATCCGACAGGAAAAGGATTATCAATATTTTCAACGATGTATTGAACGATTCAAAAAGATACTTGCATTGCCTCAACAAAAGTTTTATTTATATGTGCATCCTATTATGGGAATGGCCGAATATGAATTAAATGTGGGATACGGAGGTGTGCTTACATATTTCAACGCCTTCTCGGATTATTTAAAAACAAAAACAAATAATGCATTTGGAATATTTTTTGTGGTAGTCAAGAATGAAGAGAGAAAAGGTCAAGTAGACGTATTGTTTGAAACCGAGGATATTATTGTGCAGACATTATTTACTAACCAAAACTTGATTGATGGCGGAGGTGTGTATAGTGGCGACTTTTACACAGAGCAATACAAGATGTTGATTACGATTGAGGCTATCATTGCGAAGAGAAAAGAAGCATTCAAAAATAAACCTGCTGCCTCAAAGGAGTTGGAAATGGCTTAAACTGATGTGCATTTCCCAAGATAGAATATAATATGTATTTTGCATATTATATTTTTTATTAAATTATTAGCACATTAATCATGCTTCTTGGACGCAAATGGGCCACTCACTAGCTGACTTTGTCCGTTATCGGACTTGCCGACAATAATATTTTCGCCCTCAAACAACTCGCTACGAATATCTGCAACTGAAATCTCGCCACCCTTACCCGCAAGCGTCTTCTCTTGGGTATTCGCCAATCCAACGCCAATGAGGTTTCCTGCATCGTCAATCGTTTGCGTCAAAGTATTGCCACTCTTCTCGGCGTTTTTAATGTTGTCCTCGATGGCCTTCTTCTTCGTCTCCTTGACACGTTGCTCAAAAGCATTCTTGGCGTTCTCTTCGCTCTTGCTCTTTTCACTCATCAACTTGTTCAACTCCTCCTCCATGTATTCCACGCGACCCGTCTTGTAGGCCTCAGGCTCCCAAGGCATCCACAATCCTACGGGACCAACATACACATCGTGATGAGGGTCAATCTCGCGCAACATCTTGCATCTTAGCTCTGCCTCCTCAATAGAAGGATAGGAACCGCGGATTTTAATGCCTCTCGTATGCGTTTGGAAATTGTGCGCAATGCTGAATGACTTCTCCAACTCCTCCTCGTTCTTATCCACAAATGTCTTGTAATCATCTGCAAGTGTGGTAGCGGTAATAGTATCCTTTTCTTCCGTAATAAAATCTTGAAAGTCCTTCATAACATCGTCAAACGTCAACTTATACTTGAATGACGCAAAATTCAAAAACTGCACAAACTTTTCCATAGACTTGTTCAAATCCCACTTCTTTAGGAACTCTTCAAAAAAGAAAAGTTCCTTTTGCTTCAGAATTTTTTCGGGCGAAACAAATGAAACGCACACAAATTTTTGACCTGCCAATGGCTTGTCCTCCTCTAGCAAATCAATATATTTAGGATTTGGCTTGCCATTAGGCTGTAGTTTTCTCTCGAATTTAGATTGACTCATTATATTGTATGTAAGATTCATAATTTTAAGTGATTTAATTATTATATATATTTATTTGTTTTTTTCTATCTATTTAGTATAATGAATCGCGTTTTCGACATTAACGAGTTGGTAAAGAGAATTATAAAATACCTTGTGGAAGGTTTAATGGTCGCCTTGGCTGCTTATGCCATCCCCAAGAAATCATTGAATTTAGAGGAAATTGGTATGATTGCGTTAACCGCCGCTGCCACTTTTAGCATCCTAGATACATATGTTCCTGTTATCGGTGTGACTGCTCGTTCTGGTGCTGGGTTCGGTATCGGTGCCAACTTGGTCGGTTTCCCTGGAGGCCTATAAATGAGTATGACCGCCATAAAAGACTCTTTCAATAAATAAATATAATACGTTATATTATATTTATAAGAACAACAAATGAAAACACAAAAGTATAAACAACAAGGTGGAACTCAAGACCCATTTGATACACAAGACAAATATAGACTAAGAATCGCTGGATTTACAAATGACCAAATTAAATTATTAAATCGTATAAAACAAAAATATGATTGCCCTGTCCTAGACCATGTAGATGGAATAGTAGGTATTATAGACGAGGGTCTTACAGACCCAAATGCATTTACCTTGTCGGTTAAAACTACTTACATGCCAGATGATGGCCAAGATACCGATATTGAAACCGATGACGATGACGACGAAACACAGATTGGTGGTTCAAAAACCCCATATACCACAAGAGAGAAAAATACATTGAGAGGTATTGGATTCACCGACGACCAAATTAGATATCTGAATAATATAAAAAAGGATTATGGACTTGAAAGCTTAAATGTTGCTGGAATATTATATATATTGAACGAAAATAATAATACTATTACCCCAGACTTATATACTGCATCATATGACAAGGATAGATATCCAATTTACGGAGATACAGATAATGAGGAAGAGACCGATGACGATACACAGCTTGGCGGAAAGAAAAAAACTCGTCGTAAAAGAATATCCAAATATTCAATCAAGAGAGAAACAAGACGACGACGCAAATCAATTAAGCGAACAAAAGTTGCGCGTAAAAAAACACGTAAGAGTCGTCGCCGTTAGCATTGAAGTTATAATAATGCCTTTAACAGAATAATCTTTTTCCAGATGCACCTTCGTTAAAATATTTCTTATAATTTTTAATGACTTCTTCCACGCTTTTATCTCCAGCTTTTCTGGATAGTGCAACATAAGCTCCAAAACTCGGCCCACTATCCAAAATCGCTACAACATTGCCATCGGTTTCGGCCTTTACCTGTTCTTCTCTAAGATTTTTTTTAATTATTTTATGACTATTGTCCTTATAAATAAACACACCATGTTTTGAATTTGCCAAATCTAACCAAAATTTATACAACTTTTTATTCTTGTTTCGAATCGCGTCGTCGTCTTGTATAGGTTGCATCGCGGCTGCAGCCTTGGGCGCCTTGGTATTCTTTTTACTTTTTGCTTTGCTTGCGACCTTTAACCATCTCTTTGTGCCTGTTTTAGTTTGAACTATTTGCCACATATTTCCATCATTCCCGCGCTTTTTGACTCCAACACCAAATTTAGTTGCACTTGCAGAAGGTGATTTTCTTGTTTTATTTGCGGCAGCCATTACTATACCGATAGAATAAATTAATTTTATATACTAATTAATTTATACAGATATCTGATTCCAATTCCTCAAGAATCTAAATGGTTGGAATAAATTCCCAGTCAAGTTCCAGACAAATCTTCTTCCAAATATTATCTTGGTCAATTCTTTTCTCTCTATCCTTGAGCATGGGGAAGTGTTCAAGGTAATGTGTCTCGCCCAACAACTCGCAAAGTTTGTATGCCGTGTAGTAGTAATTTAAAAAGTTGACGCGGTCATCGGGGCAAAACTTGGAGTAAGGCGCCTGCAATTCCATGAACAAATTAAAAAGCGTCTCTTCAAATTCGGCGGACATTACCGGCGGTTTTATGCCAAGCTTGTCCTTGATAAATGGAATGTGCTCGTAATATTTATTGTATCCCAACTTCTTTAAGATTTCCTTTGTTTTCACATTTGTAATCTGGTCAATCGTGGTCCGCTCTTTTTTCACTTGAAGTTTAATATTTTCAATGACTTCTGGCGGGATTTGTGTAGTCTCTTTTCCTTGAAACTGCGCAATGATTTCCTTGAAGTGATTTATTCTCTTGTAGGCATAAAAACAAACCTCCTTGGGTGGCTCTTTATAAGAAGGTTTCTCATTTTCAATCAAGTAGGGAATGTGTCTGGAACATTTATTGCATATCAATACCCCATCATCTTCTAACGGAATCAGCTCACCAACATGACAATATTGACATATATCACAAGGTTGCACATATTGATTGATGTCTATAAACGTATCATCTATATTACTCAAATATTTTTGCACGATGTTATGAGTATTCACATTGTTTGCAGATGATGATGGCTGTGGGTCATTATTAATTTTGAAAAAGTTATTTACCAATTTACTTTTAGAGGTTGGTATTATATCATCGCCTTTAGAAATATTCTTCTTGTTTTCAAAATAATCAAAAATATGTTTAGAGTTTTCCAATAAATACTCCTTTTTTTTAAGATGACAATTTTTAATAGTTTTATTGATTTCCTTTAGGCGATCTTTTATATCCAATCGTTCTTCAAGGGATAAAGTAATATTTGGGTCGTCGGCCTTTTTTTGCAAATTATCACGCTCTAGCTTTAATTCAGGAATTCTATCAACATCGTCTTTAATAAATTCATTCAAATATTCTCTGTGTTTTCCATCCAAAGTAATTGCGCTTCTCTTGTTTATCTTGATTTTTTTTGTTGTTTTAGGCTTAAATCCATTTGACATAGTTCTTTATAAAATATCATAATACTTTTTAATTTGTAATTTCAATATAACATTTATTTCTATAACAACGGGGGGAATTATACAATTGGTTTAATTATTATTTAACTTTTCTGTTTTTTTATAAAATGGATTTACATATAAATATAGAAGACAAAGAACACAAAATAGATATGGTCACTTTTCAAAAAATGTCCTTTATTTATAACGCATTACAAGAAGGGTGGTCGGTTTCTAAGAAAAATGAGGCCTATGTATTTTCAAAGAACCATGAGGGCAAAAAGGAAATATTTTTAGATTCATATTTACAAAAATTTATGAAATCTAACATGGACATAAATAAGATACTTACATCATAATTTACAAGTATTATAATATTTTTATTTAATTTAATTAATTTGTATTAAATTAAATTTCAAAAATTTTTTTTCTTTAGCCATATTATAAAATGGGAGGCGGACTCATGCAACTAGTCGCTTACGGCGCACAAGACGTATACCTCACTGGTAATCCTCAGATCACTTTCTGGAAGGTCACTTACAGACGTTACACCAACTTTGCTATTGAATCTATTGAGCAAACCTTCAACGGACAAGCCGATTTCGGTCGTCGTGTCCAGTGCACGATCAGCCGCAATGGTGATCTTGCCTACCGCACTTATCTTCAGGTGACTCTTCCTGAGATTAACCAGTTGATGGGTGTTGGCACTTACTCCACCACCCCCAACAACTCTGGTGTTTATGCCCGTTGGTTGGATTTCCCCGGAGAACAGCTCATCGCTCAGGTTGAGGTTGAGATTGGTGGCCAGCGCATTGATCGCCAATATGGTGATTGGATGCACATCTGGAACCAACTTACCATGACTGCTGAGCAACAACGTGGATACTTCAAGATGATTGGTAACACCACTCAACTTACCTTCATCACCGACCCCTCCTTCGCTGATGTTGATGGTCCTTGCGACTCTCAGGCTCCCCGTCAGGTGTGTGCCCCCCGCAATGCCCTTCCTGAGACTACCCTCTATGTTCCTCTTCAGTTCTGGTTTTGCACCAACCCTGGTCTTGCACTCCCCTTGATTGCCCTTCAGTACCACGAGGTCAAGATTAACCTTGATATTCGTCCTATTGATGAGTGCTTGTGGGCCGTCACTACCTTGAGCTGCAACTCCAACACCACCAGTGCTGGCCCTAACACCAGTGCTACCCAGTACTCCTCTGGTAAGGCTGTCCCTGCTTCCATCGCCTACAACCAATCCTTGGTTGCTGCTTCCCTCTATGTTGACTATGTCTTCTTGGATACTGATGAACGCCGTAGAATGGCCCAGAACCCCCACGAATACCTCATTACCCAGCTCCAATTCACTGGTGATGAGTCTGTCGGTTCTTCTTCCAACAAGATCAAGCTCAACTTCAATCACCCCGTCAAGGAGTTGATTTGGGTTGTCCAGCCTGACCAGAACGTTGACTACTGCTCTTCCCTTGTTTGCGATGCCCTCCTCTTCAAGGTTTTGGGTGCCCAGCCCTTCAACTACACTGATGCCATTGACGCCCTCCCCAACGCCGTCCACGCTTTCGCTGGACCTGAGGCCGTCGGTGCTCACGACCCTAACTCCCTCATTGGCCAAAACGCCTTCATTGATAGCGAGGGTCTCTTTGAGTCTGCTGGTGCCATGGATGCTGCCTACAGCACTGGATACTGGCACGGACCTGGCAACCCCTACAACGAGCCCAACTTCGGTGGTCCCAGCCTTACCCCCAACACTACCACTGGTATTCCCACCCTTGGTAGCGGCAATGCCCATGTCAACTCCACCGTCTCCGATGCTGGCACCTTCGTGCTTACTGAGACTTCCCTTGACATGCACTGCTGGGGCCAGAACCCCGTTGTCACTGCCAAGTTGCAGCTCAACGGCCAGGACCGCTTCTCTGAGCGTGAAGGAACCTACTTCTCTTGGGTTCAACCTTACCAGAGCCACACCCGCAACCCCGATGAAGGTATTAACGTGTACTCCTTTGCTCTCCGCCCTGAAGAGCATCAACCCACTGGCACTTGCAACTTCTCCCGTATTGACAACGCCACCCTTCAGCTTGTGCTCTCCAACGCAACTGTTGAGGGCACCAAGACTGCCAAGGTGCGTGTTTATGCCACCAACTATAACGTGTTGAGAATTATGTCCGGTATGGGTGGGTTAGCGTATAGCAATTGAGCGGGTTTATTACGATATATCGTGTGGTTTTTATGTATATCATATAAAAAAATATATAATAATTAAAATAATCGCTTTTTAATTATTAAAGCAAAAAAGATGCTGTCCATACTATGGACACCATCAAATAATATTATTTAGTATGTAAATCAATATAAAGACGTGTAATATACTATATTACAGAACACTAATGGAAGTTGTTAAGGCATTTACTACAAATGATATGCACACAGAAATCGTAATAAAGGGCACTATTAATGAACCTTTATTTAGAGCAAGTGATATAGGTGAAATTTTAGAAATAAGTAATATAAGGTCATCAATACAAGCGTTTGATGATACTGAAAGACATGTAGATACTATGGACACGTCTACTGGACCAAAACAAGTTACATTTCTTACTGAAAAAGGTTTATACAAAGTATTATTTAAATCAAGAAAACCAATTGCTGAAAAGTTTCAGAATTGGGTATGCGATGTAATAAAGGAAATTCGTTTAACAGGTACTTACAATTTAGAGAAACAACTGGAAGAAGCCAAAAATGAAATCGTTCAAATTGAAGAAACGCATAAAACCGAATTAGATATAAAAGTTCAAAGGGAACGAGAGCAAATTTTACTTAGAGAATTTAAAAGTATTGGGAGTATGGTATATATTATAAAAGTTAAGACACATCCAGATGGAACTTATGTTGTAAAAATTGGTGAGAGTAGAATCGGTATTCAAGAAAGATATAATCAGTGCAAGTCAAAACACGGAGACGTATTATTATTAGATTGTTTCGCAGTAAAGCAAAGCCTTGATTTTGAAACTTTTATACACAACCACGAATATGTAAAATTCAATCAAGTTAAGGATTTGCCCGGACATACAAATGAAAAAGAGCTTTTTTTAATTGGTAAAAGTTTATCATATAAAACATTAGTAAATACTATTATCAAAGGAAATATTATTCATTTTGACGAAACTCTAGAAAAAATACAAGCTGAAAATACTACATTAAAACAAATAATAGCGGGCTCAACTCAACAACTATGTCAATATAATAATATCGAAATTATTCAAGAATTGATTCAAAGTGTAAAACAATTATCATGTAAAATAAATAATCTAGAAAAAACAAACCAAGAAATGATGGAGAAATTAAACTCAACTCAAATAAAAACATCAACAGGTTTTAATGAACCATTAGTAACATTGGGCCCACGCCTTCAAAAAATCAACCCTGAAACAATGACTATTATTAAAGTATATGAATCAGTTGCGGAATGCTTAAAAGAATATAACTTCAAAGTAAAACGACCAAGCATTGATAAGGCGGTTAAAGAAAACACAATTTACATGGAATATAGATGGGCTTTTGTAGATAGAAGTTTGGACCCGAGCATAATCCATAATATTCTTCCAACAAAACAAACCAAGGTTCAAAATCTAGGTTATATTGCAAAGATGGACCAACATAAGACAGAAATATTGAATGTGTATATAGACAGAAAAACGGCAGCAATCGAAAATGGGTATGCATCACCATCGGCGTTAGACAATCCCGTAAAAAATGTATCCCTAACAAACGGCAATTACTATGTATTATATGACAAATGCGCGGATGAAGTAAAAGACAATTTTGAGCAAAAATATGGCACTCCCTTATTATATAAAGACGGCGTCGGTCAATATACAGACGACAACCAGCTACTAAAAGAATTCGTTTGCAAATATGACTGCATCAAACAACTAAAAATAAGTGATAAAACATTAGCCAAGGCTCTGGATAAAAATGTAATGTATAACAATCACTATTTTAGAACGATTGGTAGTAAATTGAAGTGTTGTGAGTAATGACTTATCATTTAAAATAATAAATTTGTAAATATTTTTATAATTTTTATAATATATAATGAGCGCAGAATTGATTACTTATAGACAAAATAGAGTGAATGCGCTGATAAACGCGTATAGAACAAACATAAGCCGTTTATATTCCATTTATGTAGCAAGTATAACCAATATACAAAGAAGTAGAATCTCCGCACAATCAAAACGAATACAAATAAAAAATTTAACCGCAAATTACAATACAAATGCGAAAGTATTATTAGATACTACAAATAAGAACATTGCCATTATAAAAAATTATATACCACCCGCATTGAAAATAAACAAGAAAAAAAGCGCATTGTTGGTTGGTATCAATTACATAGGCACAGAATCTGAACTCAATGGCTGCATAAATGACGTTAATAATGTAAAAGAGAGAATTTCCAAAAAAGGCTTCCAAAATATTAACACCTTAACTGATTTAACAAGTGCAAAACCAACCAAAGCAAATATATTAAAAGAATTTACTGCTTTGCTTTCAAGCGCGCAAGAGGGCGACCTATTGTTCTTTTTGTATAGTGGTCATGGTTCATATACTTTAGACAAAAATGGCGACGAAACCACTTTATACGACCAATTAATTATACCATGTGATTTCAATCCAATAGTAGATGACGAACTTAAACAAATTATTCAAACAAATTTGAAAAAGAATGTCACGTTGTTTGCCATGTTTGATAGCTGTTTTAGTGGGTCTGTGTTGGATTTAAAATATCAATACATGGATAGTCTCAACTATGATAAATTTACCGAAAATGAGAAACAACTAGAAACAAATGGAAACGTATTTATGATAAGCGGTTGCAATGATTACCAAACAAGTACAGATGCTTTCATAAATAATAAGGCGACTGGCGCAATGACTTGGTCTTTTAATGAAGCATTAAAACAAAAAGACAATTGCAGTTGGAGAGAACTTGTAAAAAGTATGAGGGACTTGTTAAAAACGTCGCAATATGACCAAATACCGCAATTTTCTTCGGGACTTTTTGAAAATATTGACGCGCAAGTATTTATTTAGAAACCAACTTAAATATTTTTATTATACAAATATAATAAAAATGTCGCACGGATACGGAAAAGAAAGTTATGCAATCAATCAAGGTATTAAGGGAGGCGATGCTGGAAAATTAACATGTAATCAAGATGTGCGCAAGTATGCTTATGGCAAATACAAGGATGCTGGATTAACTGAGGCGCAAATTAAGAAAAGAATGGCGCATAAAGATGCAGGACATAAGGTTGCGAAAAATTGTGGTGGAAGGGATTCCGCGTCAAATTACATGTGGGAAGACAGGCACGACAACCGCGCACATGGAGACGCACCTATTACTAAAGAAGAAATGAAAAAAGCAGGACGTTGGTAAGTCATTTATATAGTTTTACAGATTCAAAACTATATAAAATTTTATTTTTCAAAACCCAACCCATTAAAAAATCTTGCCATACATTTTCAACACCAATTCTTTTTGCACTTTATAATCGCATATAGGCTTCACATATTGAATACTTTTGTTTGATGGCTCGTCCCACTCAGTATCCCAATTATGAATAATACGCGGGTTTACATTACGCAACTCAGGCACCCACGTCTTAATGTATTTACAATCAGGGTCAAAATTTTTACCTTGCTCGGTTGGATTAAATATTCTGAAAAAAGGCTGACTATCCGCGCCAGTAGATGCAATCCACTGCCAGTTTCCATTATTAGAAGCGGGGTCATAATCTGTAAGCATCTTGGCAAAATACTTCTCTCCATGCTCCCAAGATATCAAAAGGGTTTTCACCAAAAAACTTGCAACTATTAAACGCGCTCTGTTGTGTAGATACCCCGTTTGTTTTAACTGACGCATGCCCGCATCCACAACTGGATATCCTGTTTCTCCATCGCACCAAGCCTTAAACCACGCCGTATTATGATGCCACTTGATTTTATCATATTTCGGTTTCATTGCATGACCCAATACATAGGGAAATACAAATAGAATATTCGCATAAAAATCGCGCCAGTATAGTTGGCGAATAAAATCCCGATTTCTTTTGAACGCATCATATACTTCTCTTATGCTTATGCAACCGAATTTGATATACGCACTTAATTGGCTCGTAGGCATCCAAAGGTCGTTGCGGGTTGTTGCATAATGTGTTTGTGATTTTAATGCTTCATCTAGCGCTTTTATGGCATTCCCTCGTCCGCCATGCACTAAAATATCTGGGTTCACCTTTGTAAATTTGGCCATGGCATTTTGCAGGGTAATAAGATTCGCTACCCTGATTTGTTGTTTTTTTGCAAAATTAATATGGTCCGCATTACTGGGAGACTCAACGCTTTGTTTCAAAGCTCTCTCGTAATAAGGCGTAAATTTTTGATATGATTTACCACTCCCATTCAAAATGGTCCCAGGCGGATTCAAATAATAGTCGTGGTCCGTTAGAATATATACATTCATTTTATTACACAGATTTTGTATGGATGTGTCTCTCTTGATTGCATATGGAGTATAGTCTAAATTAAAACATACTATGCTAATATCCAAAGATTTAATACACTCTGTTATTATTTTATCGTTATCACCATAAAACGTATATAATTTCCCGTCATTTTTGGATATTTGGAGAGATAAATCTTCAAGACTTTCAATCATAAACTGAAGAGCATTATCCGACTTGAATTTATTTTTACTTGTTGCTTGTTCTGGTGTAAAAATAAAAATCGTAAATATATTTTTACATACTTCATTCAATAAATTTAACCCATTATTGTCTACTATCCTTAAATCTCTTCTAAAAATAAATAAACCATTTTCAAATTTGTTGGACATTACTATATACACAGACAAATATATTTTTATATCTTTTCTCAATTCAAACACAGACTATATTATTTTAATAAATTTATTCTTTCGTTTATTTTACAAACCCAATAAGAAATAGTCAAAATATCTCTATTGGGTTTTTTATAAGTGTAATTAACTGATTTGGTGTTAATCATATTTATCATATCTTCGGCATTTGAATATACCATATTATCTAAGAAAATATCTTTGTATCCATCCGTAATATTTGATACCGGAATTGCGTTTAGTCCTATACATTCATAATGTCTATAACAATCATCTCTATCACCACTAGTTGAAATTACAAATTCAGCATTCAATATATTTGTTAAAAAGTCTTTATAACTCAGTTGACTACCGCTATTTTTTCCAAAAATATCAAACACTTTTCTTATATGATTGTTAGGCAAATGATTATGTACACATGCACATTGATTTAATATTTTTATATTTTTATCATTGTTAATATTATGCGATTTAATAAAATTTACGTAATTATCTACACCATCATAAAATAGTCCATATGGAAATGCCATATATTTTTCGTTATTTGTATAAATTGGATTATGAGATATCCATAAAAGAATATTACTACTATTTAATAAGTCATCTGTTTTAGAGTTTCTTTTAATTTGTGGCAGATGCCACTGACATGTTATTATTACAACTTTTATATTATTTTTAGTTATAATTGGTAATATTTCATCATAAAAAAAATCAAAATAATCTACTTGAACTTGAATTATTTCAAAATTTTTTATATCATTATAATTTTTGTTTCTAAGTAAATCATTTGCTTTTAATTTCAAGTCCTTCCAAATAGATTTCGGGGAATCCCAATATATTTCTGTTGAAATGAAATGATTACATATAAAATATGGTGTTAATGGAGTTACTAAATGTTCAATTAGATTTTTATTTGATAAAATAATTTCATCAAATTTACTCATTATTATACTATTTATTATAATTTTATTTATAATACGCATTTTCATTTCCAATGTTGATGATTAGAAATAAAATAATTATATTGAAATCATCATGCTAAAATTTACGGGTGAACAAATGGTGGATAATTGATAAATATATCATTAGCATAATGAACATTTGGCATATCTAAAGGTCCAGGAATACACTCCTTGTTTAATTCTAATGTTTCCATAACAACATACTTTTTATTTATATACGTGCATTCAAAGATATTTGGAACGATAACTCCATGGTGATTTCTTACACCTTGGTCGCAATTGTTTCCGTGGAAATGCACAAGAACATGAGTTTTGTTTATTTTTTCAAACACTTCGCTGTCCTCTTTTGAAAAAGGCGCGTGAAATTCCATAACAATTTGTGAAAACTTTTGCATTTGCTCCTCGCTTAAACATTTTAACCAAGGAATTTCACCCCCTTCAATATCCATCTTCACAAATATATTATTTCCCTTCTCAATATAGCGAAATAAATTTGTATTATGCTCATCTGAAACATTGCCAATATTTTTTTTAACAAACACGATATTTTCATTTTTACTTGTATTAACCGAACACCAGATAGTTCCATCAAATGCATAACACATTAAATCTGGATATTTCGAACAAAAATGTTCTTCAAAACTAATATCATTTGCTATTCCGCCTGCAAGCATGATATCATATTTAATATTTGGAATATCGCAAATAATATATCCACCATCATATTCCTGACCTATTCTTAGTTTTGGGTATGGGCATTTGTAAACTTTCAACAAATTAAGGTCCATGTATATATATATATATAAATATTTTATATTGTTTTTTACTTGTATAGTATATATGAACCGAGTTGTTCAATTTTTTGAAAAGTATCCTATAACAGAACATATCATATTTAAGGGATTTGAAGCATCGCTAATAGTATTTTTCGCAACTGCCCTATATGTATTAAACGTTTATCTAAGATTTGACATTATGACTTATCACCCCATTTTAAAAAAATATTATATACCAATCGCGTTATTTACACATATGTTTTTAGTATTTATATCGGTCGTCATAATGATTTATATATTCCAGTATGTATTTGGGGTTCATTTATAAATATTGTTCAATGTAGATAAGATAGCCCATGAGAGAAACATAAAAAATATATACAACTATTTTTTATTTTTTACTTTTTACTTTTTATTTTTATTTGTTTTCCTATTTTTGCATGTCATTAAAGCGACCCACAAAACAGCCTGTTCATATTCTGTACCTCTGGCTTTTCCGCCTCCGCCGTAAACAACTTGGTAATATGCGAATCGTCGCGAAACCGAATAGTATATTCCTGTTGCACACCATTGCGCCCAACACGCCCCAACGCTTGAATGATTTTTTCCTGTGTCAAGTTCATGTCCTTGCTGATATATCCGTGGCAGAACTGATAATTGGTTCCATACACATAATCGCTTGACGCAATGATTAGATACAACCTTTGTTCATCTGCCAGATTCTTCATGATTTCCGTATAAGCAATACTTGTATGATTGGTGAAGACGCCGATACCCATCATCAACAGAATTTTCCAGCTGTCCGACACATCGTTCAACATCATAATCTTTATGATGACATCCTCTGAAATTGAGCTGGCAAACGCATTAGTCGCATTCATTGCCTCCGCCCATTTCTTCAAATGCGCTGGTTTATTCGGAATAAACGTATCATTCAGCTGTGCAATCTTAATCATGCCTTGATACATCTCCAACTCCTTTTTAATCTTGGCATTTTGCGAACCTTCCATCGCCCGCTCTATCTTTTTGGTCTTCTCTCCGCCACCCTTCTTGCCACCCGCAGAGTCATCTTGTTTTTCCTTGGGCAACGAATCCTCCAAATCCTTCTGAAGCTTGTCAATCTTGTCGTTTACGCGATTGTTAAATTCAATAGATTCCAATATATCAGTCATGACCAAGGCAGGAATATTTGCCTGTTGAATACAAAACTTGGCAATCTTGTCAATGTCAGTCGCCAAATAGATGGTGGGACCCTCTGTTAAGGTGTACGCGTCCTTGGTAGATATGAACGTTGCAAATTGAGATGCCTCCGTGGACGTCGTTTTGGCAGTAATAGGTGTTCCCTTACTATCTACCGAGTTGTTTTCGGGAATTCGTTTTGTCCGCGACGAATACAAGCTTACATACACGCTGCCCCATGTTCCGCGCATGATATTCTTGAGGACCCGCAAATAATACACCTTTATGTTTGTCATATTAACATCGTCCAATGATGTGAAGGCGCGATTGATTTTATGCGCAGCCGAAACACTATTGTTTTTATTCGCAAACGAAACAAACTTGGCGACTTCGTCTAAATCAAAATACCTCAACAACGTCTGGTAATTCTCGCAATGATTGGCGATGGCCAAGACCTCATCATAATCTTCGCTGATATAATGTGGCATGACAATATGACCATTCTTGTTGAGAATTGGAATGGACTTCCTGCAATCGTGGCTAACAACATTGTAGACCTGCGCGTTTCCTTCGGGGAACTTTGCGCGAAAGTCGGCAATCGTAGAGGGCAGTTCGTGCAACTTGGGCAACGTCGCTGACGACAATATCATATTGGGAATCAAGTTTTCCTTCCAATTTTTCTGAATAATGGTATGGAATTCGTGCTCGGGATAATCCAGCGTAATCGTCGGCTCGTCCCAGTATGTAATGATTTGCTCCTTTGCATTGAAGGACATCATATAATACATGGCTGCGAGATAAGACTTGATGTCGCAAATCATCAGCTCCACCTTGTCGCCAACAGAATTGTCCACCTTCCAAATACCACCCGACTTCCAATTGGTCGTGTAATCCTTTGCCGCAAAGTAATGAAGACGAATGTCGTCGGCCGTTTCACAGCCGAATGCAAATGCAACCTTTTTATGAATTGAAATGGCCGACTTTGCCAACGCCAAGCCCACATGGCGCGCAGCACAAACAAATATCACCTTGTGGTCTGTCAAGAGCCCAAGAGGCGTCAGTGTCTTTCCAGTGCCGGTGGGAGCAATGTAGAGGACAAGCTTGGGTGTGTATTTGTTCTTGCTGATGGTGAACACCTGTTTCTGATGTTCGTAAAGCATCATGTCGCTGTACTTCAACAAGTCTTGATTTTTCTCAATGTATTCGCTGGCGCGTTCAATGATTCGGTCAATGCTTACTTCTTCCTCGTAGTGCGCCATCAATTGAGTGATGACTTGTACGAGATGAGTGTTCAAATTGGATACCTTGTTTTGCATTAACTTGTACAAGGTAAAGTAGTGGAGCTCCCACTTGTTGCTGTTTTTGTTTTTGTATTTCATGATTTTTTCAATGTGCTCTAGCAAGACGTTTTCGTAAATGGTGATGCCTTTTAACGTCTCGGGAGTGTGTCGCTGCACGCGAATAAGGAACGACTTTTTCAACTTGTCGGGGGAACCCACTTTCACGGCCAAGAAAGTCGCGTTGTAAGTGGATATCAACGCTTGAATTCTCTCGGCAAAGAACTTGGTGTAGATGTAGTCTTCCAACTGCTCGTTGAATTCAATCTTTAGGTAGGACAGAATTGAATTTGTTTTGTTGTATTTGATGTTTACATTGGAATAGCCCTCAACGATTAACTTCAAAATTTCAATCTCCGTTGCGGAGACTGGAGTCTCAATAGACTCCCACTCAGATTTCGTTAACTTGCGTTGCTGAAGGTCCATTGTTAATTATATTTGTATTGTGTTTATACTTGTTAGTCTATTTCAATTTTTATTCTAATTAGCATTTTATTGCGTGAAAACTAATTGATTTCTCTCTATTTAGTGGAAGTAATAATAATAATTTATTGTTATAATATAATGAGTGGTAGCGGTGATGAAACACCCCCTGATTCGCCTGACAAAAAATCTAGTTATATTAGTCCTCTTAGGGAAAAATTATCAGCCACTGCAGAAAGTTCGGCAATCAAAGCACGTAATTATTATGATACTCAAATAATGAACCCAAATAGCCAGACGAAAGAACTAACACGTAGCACGGCAGTTTCTTTAACGGATAGTGTTCATAGCGCGCTCAATAATGCAAATAACCTATTCAATCATTTATATGGTAAAAATGCACCTTCAAGAAACCAAATTCGTAAAACACTTGAGCTTATTACAAACATGAATCAAATGGTAAATGTATGGGGAGAGAATATAGTGAATTGGGCAAAATGTGATGATGATAGAATAACAAGCATTGATTGTCCATGTTGTTATATATGTGGAGAGACAATATCTGGTGCAACTCATATGGAACATAAAATACCCAGCGTGCCTGCATATTTAAATGTTCCTAATATTTTAAGAATACATGGCACACCATTTTTCAATAAATGGGAAACTTATATAGATGCTTCAAATAATTTTGAACAATTAACACAACTTTATAACTTAATTAATTGTACAACCCCTTATGATGCAGTTGCTGTAAATAATAAGTTTAATGAGATATTTGATGCAGCTAGACTTAATGAAGAAACTGGATCAGATTATACTTACTGGAGAATATTATTGAAATTTTGGATGATGGAGTTTGCATATGCTCATGCACAATGCAATCTTTTCAAAGGTGATGTGATTATGTGTCGTCCGCTTGATGCAGGAGCAAGCGATTATAATGCACTGAATGAAGACGCTGAAATATGTGAAGATAACATGAAAAATATTATTAAATATCAATATATAACAAAAAAAATACCAAATGCACCCAAGGATAGAACAATAGCTATGTTTAATCATTTGAATGAAACCTTAAACGCAGTACAAGATAAATATTTTGAACGAAATCCCTTCCGTGATAATACAGCTGCTGTTAATAATATAATAAATAACCGCCCTGATGATAGAGATATAAGAATAGATACACTAATTGCAATGAATATGCAATTTGCTATGAATGCTCCACAGATTTACAGAAACATTAAAAGAATAAACGAAATCCAAAATGAAATAAATTTGGGAAACACAGCAAATCGCCCTGAACTAGTAATATTAGTGCATGAGCTGAATCAGTTATGGCCTGGAACAGCTGAACGATTTGGTTTTGGTGAATATCTGTATTCAGCTCAATCTGGAACATCAACACCACCGCCAGTAGATTATACCCAAGAGATAGTTGAGAAAGCGAATGATAGGGGGAGGACGAAAGAAACAGAAAAAAAGAATAGACCAATCTACAGGGAGTCAAGGTCGAGAGACAACGAAGAAGAGAAAGACAACTCAGGAGGGGCAATAAAAAACAAAAGAAGAACACAAAAGCGAATTGCGTCAAGGCGTCGTAAATATACTCAACGTCGTAAAAGAAATAAAAAGACCACAACACGCCGTAAAAGATATACTCGCAAACAAAAGAAATAAATCATAAAACCCAAAGAAAAAACGTACAATATTGACATACGTTTTTGGTTTTTGTTTGTTTTTTATTTTAGTTCAATTTGTTTATTTGGTTTTAGGTTTTATACGCACTTAACACCAAATGCTTTGCAATAATCATATACCCGTTCAAATGCGGATTTGTAATGCGAGACTAATTCAGGTTCACGAACCTCTTGCGCGCGCCCCCATTCCACTGCATTGGCAACAACATTCATGTGAAGGTCCAAGAATGACGACGCTGGCTTCACACCGCTTTCTCTCTTGTAAAAGTAATCAGCAAAGGTAAATGTTCTATATTTTGGCAGTTGAGCAATACCTGACAGCATGATAAGCGCACGATTGTTTCCCAAATATCTATCCAACTCATTGGTGTATTTTGGACAAAATATCGGTTCTCCTCTGCAATCCAATGCACAGCAATTATATTTGTATCCAATCAGCACTTGCTTGAACTCATCATCTTCGCGAACAGATTGACAAGTTAATGCATAGTGGTTCTCAAGTTCGTTCAGGCGCTGAGTCAACTTGGTGATGCCGTTTGTTAATTCGTCGCTCTTGATGTTCTGTGCATCTTCCAAGTCATGTTGGTCTTTAAGAGTTTGGCAACGCATGCTTACCAGACGATTACCCAAGTTGGCATTGCTTACCGAGACATCGCAACGCAGATTATTTATCGTATTTTCGGCATTTTTCAGCATGTTCTGCAACTCCACGACTTTTCCTTCAAGTGCAATCGCGTATTCACGCACATCGGTTCTCTTCTCCTCCTCCATTATGTGAAGCTTACGGCCGTATCTTGCCATAAATTTGTCAAGTTTTTCTTGAGTGCGGTCAATGAGTTCTTTTTGTTGGTCGTGAATATCACGATATGCCATATCAAAACGTCTCTTTATCCAATTGATTACGAAGACGGCGACATAGACAATATACGCAACGCCAAAGAATGTAAATACCTGTTGGGCGGTTATGTAGCTTCCAACGGCTTCCGTTGCGTTTGCCATAACAAAATCCTCAAACGCGCCGCTAGACATAAATTCCTCACTATAGCAAGATGACATTTTGAACGTGTGTTCAGTTAATTACTTTGATGCATTCTCGTATAAATCTGAATTTCGTTTCAATTTTTTTTCATACTTCCCCGCAATATAATTTAAAATTGAACAAGTTTATATCATATAAAGATTTTCCATTATATAGTTATAGATTATGGCAGCCAAAGTAATTTCCATTGAGGGCAACATTGGTTCAGGCAAGTCAACTCTGTTGTCGCACCTTAAGCAGTCTCTTTCTGCAGAAAATGTTCCACAAATCATTTTCCTACAAGAGCCGGTGGACGAATGGGAAAATATTAAGGATGAAGAGGGGAACACTATGATTCAAAAGTTTTATGGCGACCAGACAAAATATTCCTTCTCCTTTCAAATGATGGCCTACATCTCACGTCTTGCGTTGTTGAAGAAATCCATTGAAGAAAATCCCAACGCCATCGTTATTACTGAGCGCAGTTTATTCACAGACAAGTTTGTATTTGCCAAGATGTTATACGATTCAAAAAAAATGGAAAGCGTGGAATATCAAATTTATTTGAGGTGGTTTGATAACTTTGTAAATGATTTCCCTATCAATTGCACGATTTATGTGAAGACCGACCCAAAGGTGTGTCATTCACGTATTGCAAAACGTTCCCGCAATGGAGAAAGCACAATTTCCTTGGATTACTTGAACGACTGCCACAAATACCACGAAAGCATGATGCAGGTTCATGCGGACAAAGAACATAATATTTTAGAATTAAACGGAAACCTAGAAATATCTGACATGAAAGATACCTGGGTAAAAACTATTACTGAATTTATCACGTCGCAACACTAACTTGCGTAGTAGCCAATCAATCCCGCGTGTAGAGTCTTTCTTGGCTTATACTTTAATATATCCAGCTGTCTAGACGTTGTAGTGAATTCATCCACACCATAAATATCTTGTAATAATAGCCATTCAAATAAGCCGCCCGGATAAAGAGAAACATTCGTAAATCCCAATTTGCCTAGTTGATAATACTTCTTATATGCAGTCTCATCATTTGCATTTTTTCCGTAAATAATGATACCTATTTTTGTACCGCCTGATTCCAAATACTTATTTATAGTCGCTTCTTCATTCTGTGCTAGAACTGAATTCGTTATTAAACAACCTTGCTCGTTTTCAGGAAGAGTATTGATGATTAAATAAGTATCCGCGCGTTTAATAATATATTGCATATCTTCAAAATTTATTTTTTGGATGGACTGATAATTTCCCATTAATGTAATTACATTATAATTGTTTAAATTCTTCCAAATTAAAGAGATTATTTTAGTATATGTAATGCCTTGTTCAAAATGCAAGCAATCGGGGCATAATTCGCGTTCGTGCAAGAACGACGCCAAGGTTCAAGAGACGATTGAACCGGTTGCAGACGATTTAGACGTAGTCGTAAATGCAGACGAAGCCGAAACCGAGGAGTCTTCAAAAGCAACAAAAGAAACCAAATATTATTGTTATTTTTTGGGCCAGCACAATAATTGGACAGGACAAACATACAATGGATATACGGTGAACCTTTCGCGAAGATTGCGCCAACACAATGGAGAGATTAAAGGCGGTGCATGGGCGACAACCGCCAAGGACAAAGGCGCATGGTCTTTTATTGCCGCGTTAACGTCGGACTCTTGGACGTCCGTTTCAAGAGCGATGGCATGTGAATGGAATTGCCGATATCCCACTCGGAAAAAGCCACGACCCAAGATATACGCAGGAGCCAAGGGGAGAATCAATAGTCTGGTTGAAATTTTTAAACATATAAAAGACGATGTCAGATTGTATATTCACCCCACATTCTATGACCACGCCGTCTCTCTTGGATTGCCTTCACATGTTGTCCTATACAAGAAATTAGACGAAATATTGTAAATATAATATATCCATATTTTAACGAATGGCCGAGGAATGTATTGATATTGGTTCAAAAATAATTACTATTGCGATTATGATGCATGGAGAAATAATCGAGACCAAATTATCGCCAACCCAACAAAAAATATTTGATAATACAAGATTATTTAGTTTAACAGGTGGGTTTAGTGAAGCTGGTTTGGGTGCGAATGAAATTAGAATGAACAATATAAATTATTTAAATAAAGTCTTCCAGATTGATTTATCTCAAACAACCCATCATGTCATGAAAGAATATACAGAACGTATTCGTCCTACATACGCGCGTTATATAGACGCATTTTTAGATGACTTATCTACTGAAAATATATGTAAAGTATTTTCAACCATAACGATTGATAAAGCACTTGGAACAGCTATTACTAGTGCTTATGATAAAATTATGCATTGTATTTTACCAGATGTTATTGGTATATATCTTATATCCGTGCACGAAAAAGTAGATGCAAATACAATAAAACTAATCTACCCTTTAGAGAGAAATGTGCCCAACTTGGATTTATTGAAACGTGCGGATTTTATTCGGTTTGCAGACATTTTTGGTAAAGATGGAGAGAGTATATTACGTGAAATGAACGCAGTATCGTCAGAGTGGCCAGATTATAGTTCAAGCATAGATGACGAAACTTATAAATCGCAATTAGACAATTGGAAGGTTACATTCACCCAAAGACTTGGTTTTTTCCAAAAGGTTTATGGCGACATTTCATACATTCGTTTAAGTTATTTAGTAGATATTATCAAACAAATAGTTGGTCGCGACAAATGTAAGTTGAACCTGTTTGATTATTCGTGTGCAGTATTGGCGCCAATAATAAATAATCCTGTAGGCACATTATTTTCTGGATACATGAAGGCAGATGATATTGAAATGGGTCCAGACAAAACATGGGGTGGGAGAGTTCGTGGAAGGCACAAAAAACGAAGCACGCGTAAGAGGCGTGTCGCACAAAAATAAACAATAATGATATTACCCATCATAATATGGTAATATCATAAACTCATAAACGCGTCAAAAATTACACCAAGGTTTACGTCTAATTAAACGTAACCATAATTTCAACCATTTCTTTCTTGATACTTTTACTCGCAGAAACAGACAACTCTTCCCGCTTCTTTCGCGTCTTGGAGTTATCCGTAATCGTCTCTTTGCGCTTACTTGTGCTATTGCGACTATTCATATCATTCTCAATCGTCTCATAATGCTCTTCAAGATAATCAATTACCTTGTTCTCCAAGGCCCACTTGAAAAAGTTTAACTGGCCAATCGTTGTCTCAATAAATGTGCCATTCTTATATGGGACGCTGATTCGGTCCCATCTGCAAAAAGGGTCAAAACGCTTCTTGCTATAAGCCTTTAATTTCAATTTATAGTCCACATAGACCTTGAATCTACGCTCATTTGCACCCTCTATTACATACGTCGTGTAATTCTTCTTCGCATAATTGGTCGCAAACCAATCAACTATGCGCAGCGAAATCTTGGATTCTCCAGTAATAATAGATAACATCTTATCTAATAAACCACTTGACGTGTAATAATCCATCAAGTTTCGTAATAACAAATCATTTTGTGTAGTGTATGTTGTTAAGTTGGTTGACATTAATTTATGTTTGGTATTACTTTTAAATCGTTATTTAGTGGATATTTAAATATAATTATATTGTTTGGGTGGGTTGAGCGGTGGGTTGTTGTGCTGACTTTGTTTTGTCAACAAGTATAGTGCTTACTGGTTTCAAATATTTATCTTGAATGGCGACATTATTAACATATTCATCATTGTCTGGAGTATTATTGGTGAAAAAAGGGTTTTGACCAATCTGAGCTATCATCTCTCGTTCTGCCATTTTATTATAACTCTCTTCGCGCTTATTATTCTCTCTAAACGTGGATTCATAGTCGCAGTTCAAGGATTGTAAATATGCCTCATTGTCCAGAATTTCTTTTGGGATGTGCATTTCTGGAGGTGGTGGGTGTGTATCGTTAGTTTTTGCAAGAATACGTGGGCTTCTTGCGACTATTGTTCCATTGCTCCATTTCCATTCCATTATTACCACGAGAGAAAAGAAATACGCCAATCCAACATAAAACTATATTGGTTTTGAGATTATTATGCAAAATATTTTAGGTCTCTAATATATATGCCATCATTATCAAAAAAATATAAAATAAATTATAATAAACGTTATACTATACAAAAAAATAAAAAACCACGGGCGCATAAAAGTATTAAGATATATCACAATCGTGTAAAACGACCGACACGTAAAAGAAAACATTACATGGGTGGTGATATAAAAGTTCCTCCTATCAATAATATATTTCCAAGCGGTGAGACATATCAACCCAATATGGATTGTTTGGAAAAAGAATGCAATAAAGATGATGCAGGCGAAATGACGACTACTTGTTTAAACACTCTCATAGTAATGAATCTATTTAGCCAAAATCTAGATGATTTTGACGATTCTGAAAAAAAAACTATGGCTAGAATAGGTAACGAACTTACAGCTGAAGAGAAAGAACAAGTAGATGATTTAACTAAAAAATATCTAACAAATTACGTTGATTCTTTATTTTCGAGGTCTATATTTTCAAAGAATAATGTCGATTTAACGCCAGAAAATACACAAAAATTAAAAGAATTGCTACAGGTAATTAATCCAGATTACATTAATTATTTAACAGGCAATTCTAATTTATCGGATGATATTAAAAAAAATATACAGGCTACTCAAGAGGAATTAAATGTTGTAGACAATGCATCTACACCTGTACCTGCGGATTCAACCGCACCTATAGATAATGCAATTGCACCTGCGCCTGCGCCGGCAACTATAGATAATGCTGTTATAGAGGCAGAACGTTTTAAGAAGGCTACAGAGGACGCAGAAGCAGAACGGGTGAAAAAGGCTGCAGAGGACGCAGAAGCAGAACGGGTGAAAAAGGCTGCAGAGGACGCAGAAGCAGAACGAGTGAAGAAGGCTACAGAGGACGCAGAAGCAGAACGGGTGAAGAAGGCTGCAGAGGTAGAACAGGCGAAACAGGCAACTTTAAATGAAGTGAAACAAATTAATCAAACTAGAATAGACGCAACCAATAAAGCTAAGGATGCATATGCAGACGCAGTTAAACAAGCAAATCAGATTAGAATAGAAGCAGTTGAAAAAGCCAACCAAGAGCTAGACACAAACGTCAAGAATGGAATGAGTAAAACTAGGTATAATTTCAAACATAATCGTGCACTAGAACTAGCTAAAAATGCAGAGAATAAGGCAATCAATGCGGCTGAAAAGGTAAAAAATAAAGCAATTAACAATGCTACCATTGCAGAGAAGAATGCAATAGATGCAATCAAGATGAAAATATCAGCAAAGAAAAACCTTGTTGCATCTAATAAAGCGAGTAATCCATAATTAGCTGCGACAGGTTGCTATACGTATTTTGCTTTCAAAAATCATAAATATTTCGTAATTCCTTATTATGAAATATTCTATTTTGTGGGCCATAAAAGTTCCCACCCCTGCAAATTATCGATTTTTTGCTTCAAAAGTCCAATGGGATTTTCAAAAATGGACATTTATTTTTGTCCATTTTTGGATTTCCCAAAATACTTTTGGGAATTCGATGTTTTGTGAGCATAATGAAAAATTAGCGTCTCATGGTCGAAAAAAAATAAAAAATTTTGTGATGCTAATTTTTTATTTTTAATTGCAGATTTTTCAATGGGATTTTTTCGGTTGCTTATATATGGCAACTTTAGCAACTTTTAGCAACCAATTTGTCCCTAAAAAATCCCACAAATATCATTGTGAATTGTGCGACTATAATACGCAGTCAATGAAGGATTATATGAAACACCTTCAGACCATAAAACATAAAAATAACGAGTTAGCAACTAACAATGATTCTTTTGTCCCAAAAAATCCCTCACATCTATTATCATGTGCAAATTGCAACAAAACGTATAAAGATAAAACTGGCCTGTGGCGCCACAAAAAAAAATGTGCCATTATTCCCCACAAACAACCCGACCAACAACCCAAAGTATCGTCAGAGGATATGCAAATGACTCTCATACTTGAACTAGTTAAGCAAAATCAAGAATTTAAACAGCTATTGATTGAACAAAATAAGACCATTATAGAAGTCGCAAAAAACAGCAACATCAATAATAATAACACTATACATACAAACAGCCACAACAAGACATTCAATCTCCAATTCTTCTTGAACGAGACGTGTAAAGATGCCATGAATATGAAGGATTTTATTCAATCTCTTGAATTGACTTTGCCTGAACTGGAAAAGATGGGCGAAATAGGCTTTGCCGAAGGCATGTCTCGTGTCTTTGTGAATCGCCTGAATAGCTTGGATATAACCAAGAGACCCATTCATTGTAGCGATGTCAAGAGAGAAATAATCCACATTAAGGATGATAACAAGTGGGAGCGTGATAATGCAAACTTGGATAGGCTCCGAAAGATTATCAAGCAACTTACAATAAAGAATATTTTGAGGGTTGACGATTGGAAAAAGGCGAATCCAGGTTGCACAGAATACAACAGCAGGAAAAACGAACAATACTTAAGAATCAATATGGAAGCCATTGGTCCAGTTGATGATGATGACGTGAAGAGAGATTTTGGCAAGATAATTCGCAGGGTAGCAGAGAATACCACAATTGATAAGAAATATTTGTGTATGTGAATCCGTTGAGTTCTTTAAGCCAGTTAGGAATATATTATATTTTGTGGGCCTTAAAAGTTCCCACCCCACCCTTGTAAATTATCGATTTTTTACTCCAAAAGTACAATGGGATTTTCGAAATTGGACATTTATAAATGTCCATTTTTGGATTTCCCAAAATACTTTTGGAAAATCGAACATTTGTGAGCATAATGAAAAATTAGCGTCTCACGCCCGAAAAAAAATAAAAAATTTTGTGATGCTAATTTTTTTTATTTTTGGACGCGGATTCTTTAGGGGATTTTTTTATAACCCATTATATAAGGAGAATGGTTACAAATTATATAAATAAATCCCCAATGAAATTTGAATGCGATGTTTGTGATTATTCTACGTCTAATAAAAAAGATTACGCCAAGCATATAACCACACCAAAACATATGAAGATGACAACTATGGTTACATATGATGACAATAAATCCCCATCTATGGTATGTTCGTGTGGCAATAGTTATAAATATCGTCAGGGATTATCTAGACATAAAAAAACATGCGTTGACGTAATAAAAAGTGATATAGTAAATACATCACAAACACAAATACAACCCACACCATCAACGCATACATCATCAGAGGATATGCAAATGGCCCTCATACTTGAGCTAGTTAAGCAAAACCAAGAGTTCAAAGACTTAATACTACTACAAAGCAATCAAATGATGGAACAAAATAAGACCATGATAGAGGTCGCAAAAAATAGCCAAGTCAACAATACTATTAATAACAATAATACAAATAGCAACAATAAGACATTCAATCTTAATTTCTTCTTGAACGAGACCTGCAAGGATGCCATGAATATGAAGGATTTTATCAAATCACTAGAGCTTAGTATGCCTGAATTGGAAAAGATGGGCGAAATAGGCTTTGCCGAAGGCATGTCCAGAGTATTTGTTGACCGCTTGAATAGTTTGGATATAACCAAGCGACCCATTCATTGTAGCGACGTCAAGAGAGAAATTATCCATATAAAGGATGATAATAAGTGGGAAAGAGACAATGCAAACCTAGACAGACTCAGAAAGATTATCAAACAACTTACCCACAAGAATATTTTGAGGGTAGACGATTGGAAAAAGGCGAATCCAGGTTGCACAGAATACAACAGCAGAAAAAATGAACAATACTTGAGAATCAATATGGAAGCCATCGGACCAGTGGACGACGCAGAAGTGAAGAGAGATTTTGGAAAGATAATCCGACGCGTAGCAGAGAACACGGCCATTGACAAGAAGTATTTAGTTGCTTGAATAATGATTACCAAGAAAATAAAATGTATGGTATTTATATAATAAGATGTCAAAAATATCATCCGCTTATAATTTCCAGTATAAATTAGTGAAAAGTATTGTATTGAGTATATTAATACCTGCTGCGATAATTCTTTTTAGTGCATGGTATTTTTTTGGTGATACGTGGGCAAAATCAGACGCAATGCCAACAGCACCCACAACAACAGATGCAACGCCCGCAAACGATACAACCAACGTAGATTTGTGTAAAGGCATGACACAATATACATGCAACCTTGATATGTGCACTTGGGACCCAACACAAAACATGTGTTTGTCTAATAAATAACGATTTATTCTTGATTCTTACGGACTATTGTCATTTGTTTAGTAAATAAAAACTTGTCCGAATTCAAATTACGTCGGTTTAAATTACATTTCAAACAAGATATAACCACATTGCCAACGTTGTGTCCTAAGAAATTATTAATTCTGTCCAAAGACCATTGATTCATCTCTCTAACATGTTCATACAGAATAAGCATCGCCCCCTTGCAATAATGGCAACACATCTTGCAGTCTAATATCATTTGTTTGACATAATCAAATGTTATAAATCCGTCGTATGTATACACCTTCTTCACTATGTCTTGCTGTTTGTATCCAGATATCTTGTGCTCAATTTCTGTTTTGATTAATGGCTCGGCGTCTTGTTCAAGTAAGGACAATTGTTTTTCCGTAGTAAAGTGGTCTGGCTCCAACTCCCACTTACTGGCAATAACGCGTTTTTTAGGCGGTGCCTTTTCTTTGGTTAGTTTTTTTATTTGATAACGATTTGAAGAACCGACAATCTGAATTTTTTTTTCGTCCATATACACTATACCACGTTATTTATCTATATTGAACTAATACTTAAACGTATATCTTTATATTATTTAATAGTAATGGAAAATAATAATAACAATTCGGCGAATGCTGCGACTGAGGAGTGTTTAGAGTTAAAGAATATTAAATATAAATCCATGCTTATGGGCGGTGCACAACTTCAAGAAACCAAATCTTCCGGCGATTTTTCCAACCTAGATAAGTTTTTAGAAACGGAGAAGAACAACAACAAAAATGAGCCTTGGTCAAAGCTTGACAAGACGATTAAATCCCAAAAGTTGTTGGACTATGCCGATAAATACAAGGTTGAACATGAAATGAACGACGATGAGCTTCAATTGTTAGTCGCCTTTTTGAAAGATTGTTTAAATCGAAAGAAATTATATCGTGTAAAGGATGTTGTATATGATAAGGCGACAGGTCTTATCAAAGAAATCCCAGCGCTAACATATTTGAAGGCGACCAAGCATTTTACGCTGAAAAACCTAGATAAGCGCGTTAGCACCTTGAAAAGTTTGCCACCACCCAAAAAGGGTTCCGTTGTGAAAAGTTCAATTAAAAATAAGAAGCCCAATGTGGTGGATTCTGACGAAGAGTTGGACGCATAAAAAGCAATATAAATAAAAATGAAATTAAACATATTTTTATTTATATGAATAACATCTGATAGAATGAATTATATGTTAGAAGAGTTAACAGACATATTAAACGACATCATACCTGATGAAGATACTGACACAGAAGATAGTATTCTTTATGCAGAGGACTTCGTGGAGATGGTTTTGCATCTCATGGAAGAATACGTGATAGATGACCCTATGGCAATCGCAGACCCCGATTTTGATAATACATTTTTAGATGAAATTTACGAAATGATAATGTCGCAGGTTGGACATGAATTGTGGAGATATCCAGATGATGTAATTACCGAAAGAATCGAAGAAATCAGTGAGATATTTTACGCATCATTTATGCCACGCCGTTCGCATCCAACTACGCTCATATTAAATAACAACATCAACACAAAAAAAATAACAAAGAAAATAGACTACTTGCGCGGTAAACCCCAACCAGCACAACGAACCGCAGAATGGTATGAGTTTAGACACAAGTTAATTACCGCCAGTAATGCTTACAAGGGATTTGCTGATGGCAGCGAACTGAATCAACTCATCTATGAAAAGTGCCAACCAGTGCGCGCGCCAGATACTACAGAAAAAACGATGCCAACCATGGTAAATGTAGATACTACTCTTCATTGGGGACAGAAGTTTGAGCCCTTGTCAGTAATGATTTACGAAGACAAATATGGAACAAAGATAGAAGATTTTGGTTGCATTCAACACGATACATATTCATTCTTGGGTGCTTCACCAGACGGCATCAACGTGGACAAGACCAGTTTGCGATATGGACGAATGTTAGAAATCAAGAATATTGTGAATCGCGAAATAGACGGCATCCCCAAGCTAGAATATTGGGTGCAAATGCAACTACAGATGGAGACATGCGACTTGGATGAGTGTGATTTCGTAGAGACCAGATTTATTGAATACGAGAGCGAAACAGCCTTTAATGAAGACGATTCGGACTCAGTTGAATATAAAGGCCTCATCATGTATTTTACACACGACGGACGCCCAATTTATAAATATGCGCCACTACATTTGTCCGTGGAGGAATTAGCTACATGGGAAGCAGAACAACACGAGCGAACTGAGCATGTGTGGATAAGAAATATCTATTGGAAAGTAGACGAATTCAGCTGTGTTCTTGTGCAACGTAATCAGCGCTGGTTTCAGGATAATATTTCAACCCTGCAGCAAGTGTGGAAGACGATTGAGCACGAACGCGCCAATGGGTTTCAGCATCGTGCGCCAGTGAAACGGATGGCGACAACTGCAAGCAAAATGAACAACCAGCCTGAAAATGCAGGACAGAGTGGTTGTTTAATTAGTTTGGACAAGGAGACTGGTCAGGTTTCCGTAAACTCTGCATCTCCACATCCCGCGCCAACTATATTGGCGATTGATTTGAAAATACGCACAGAATCATTTGACGATACAAAAGAAAAGATGTCTAATATCGTGGGACTGAACATACCTAGTCCCCACTAACCTAATATCAATATATTTAATAAAGAATATTGCCTTCGTTGTAATATGGCAACATATTTTCAGTCTTGGCGTGGTAATAATTTATTCTTGCCCCCTCCGCTTCGGGAACCGGTGGCAAAGGCTTCACTACATTTGAACGATACGCACGATTTTTATACAAGGCTCCACAAAAGTCCGCAGGTGTACATCTGCCATCATCTGGATTTCTCGGATATCGTATATTATTCGTTTCTTGGTCATACGACCCAACTTCAAAAATGGGATAATTTCTCCAAATCATATTTGCAGTGCAGGATGATACACCTCTGTCGCCAGTGGGAAACATGGTATCAGGCAAAATCGCACCAGTTTCAGACGATGGATAGTTACCTAAAGCATATTTGAAATTGTCGAAATTTTCCATCAAGCCGCTATTAAAAAAGCGGGAAGAAATAACCGCAATCAATAAAATAGAACATAATAAGACAATGTTTTTGACGATACTCATATTATATATTGCAAACAAAAAATACAAACTAAATACAAGAATAGAAGATTCTTTTTTTTGGCTAAACGTCGTGTCTTTTTATTTTTATTTTTTATTTTTACATAATTTCTAGCATCATATCGCAAATTGGTTGATTGTGGGCGCAAATATCGGCGTTGTACGTGACCTTGTAAAAGCACCGAAGACAAACAATAACGTCATGCAACGAGTTGTGCAATTTGCGCGGGACTGCCCCAAACAGCTTTGCATGAAGCTCAGACAAGTTGGGGTATTTTACGTATTCCGATTTATCTGACCTTGCAACACGAATATTGCATAGGGTTGTATTTTCGCGCATGGTGCAGCAGAATGTTTTTGTCATGGCCATATTTGTAAATCGGTCCAATCCAATTCGTCCACGAAGGGTGTGAGGCGGTTCCAGCGGTTCATTCAATACAGACTTCTTTAATAGTCGGTAGAATTCGGCCTTTATCATATTCACGTCAAACGCAATGTTATGCGCGACAATGACATCAGCCATTTCACAATCACGTGTAAAACTCAATAAGACCGCATCAATGTCTTGTCCGACTGCAGTGCTTATTGCGCGCGTAATTCCGTGTATTTTCACGCTTTCAGGTGTAAATTCAATGTGATTCGGAACATTGATGATTTCATCCACCATTTTTTCTAAAACTAAACTTTGGGTATTGAATATGACATAACTGAACTGCACTATATGAGGCCAATCTACCTCATTTGTGAAGGTGACCTCTTTACTAGATTGCTTCTTGGGCAAGCCAGTTGTCTCCGTGTCAAATACTAAAACTCTCATTTGTATACTTGTATGAATTAATAATTCAAACTAAACCTTTGTTGTATTAGACATATCCATAAAATGTATTTCAATTTTTTTATGTGTTTATGGATGTATGGTTTATGCGTGCTATTTTCCATAAACTAATTGACCTGAGTATAGTAGTTGGATTAATTGCATTACATAATGCAACTTTACCACCACATTCGCCAAATATATACCAAATATTATCAAGCTGTTTATATTTTTCATTGCCGTCATCAAATACCTTTATTTGAACAGGACGTTCAAAATCGGGAATAATATATTTCCAATCATTGCAAAGTTTTTTTTGTAAATATATTTGGATGATTTTACCATCTAATTCCTCTTTCAATTTAGCATTTTCTTCTTCTAATAGTTTATTTCTAGTTATAATTTCATCTATATTTGTAACATTCATAGTTAGTATATTATGATAAATATTTTTATGTAGAGTTTGTTTTATAGTAATATATTATTTACGTAATATATGTCTAACAAACCAATTTGTGCTATTGCTGTATTCAATGATACCATAAAGGGAAATGTTAAATTTACTGAAGATTTAGCTAGTAATCAAATTAGAATAGATTTGAATATTACTGGATTAAAACCAAATTCTTTGCACGGATTTCATGTACACGAGGCGGGAGATTTAACTGATAAATGCACAAGTATGTGCGCGCATTTTAATCCATATGGAAACACTCATGGTTGTCCTGGTATGAGAGACAGACATGTGGGCGATTTAGGTAATATTAGTGCCAATAATAAAGGCTATGCAAAATACACATTTTATGATAATGTTATCAAACTTCGGGGAACTAAAGCAAATATTATTGGCAGAGGGTTGATTATTCATGCAGACGAGGACGATTGTGGAAAAGGAGGGGACCCAGAAAGTCTAAAAACTGGAAACGCTGGTAAGAGAATTGCTTGTGCCGTAATCGGATATTCAAAAGACAATTTCAAATGATAAAACACCCCGCGTTTGAAGAAATAATAGACATGTTTTTCATAAAAATATCTCTATATACTATATATACTATAATGCGTATAGTAAATCATGATGATTTAGTTATAGGCACTTTATATTATATTGAGAAGCCAGATTGGAGGCCAGGTTTTTTATCTGAAACGAAGCTTAAGCATAAAGGTATTTTTATTGGCTATAATGATGATTCTAAACTTTACGCATTATTTAAAAACGTGGAAAAAATGCCAGGAATATTATCGCGTGATTTACCATATAGTATGACAATACCAACATTTGAAATGAATGAAAGACCTCTAATAAACGGACGTAGAAGTAGAATTCACAATATGCCATATAGACCATGGAAACATGAAAGAGGACGCTGGACGTATTATTTACCAGAAATAGAAGAAATAGAACAAAATAGATTGAACCGATTATATGAAGACGCAACAAACCAAAAACTACGAGAAATTACAGGCGACCCATCATTCTTTTATTTCAAGAGACCAAGGGCAAAAGGTGGCAAAACAAAACGAAAAAATAGGCGTACCAAAAAAACAAGAAAACGCGTGTATAAGAAGGGGACCCAGAAAGTCTAAAAACTGGAAACGCTGGTAAGAGAATTGCTTGTGCTGTAATCGGTTATTCAAAAGACAATTTCAACTAATAAAATGTAATAAAAGCAAACCATCATAACAACATAACGAATGAATTATATATTAGGCGTAATTAACAAGACGACTAATAAATATGAAAATATTATTGTTGTAGACAAATCAAATAAATACAAGTGCATCGGCTGTGATTCTGATTTGATACTAAGAAAAGGTGAAATAAGATTTCAAAGTTTTGTTCATAAAAGTACAAAGGGGTGCAACTATTTCAGAAACCCGACGGAAGACCAATTGTTGAATGATGCTAAAATGCATTTACAAGTCCTCATAGAACAAAATAGGGTTGATATTTTTAGAAAGTGTCAAGGATGCAAAAAAAAATGTAAACTGGACCTGCCAAAGTATGATGAAACAAAATCGGTTAAGCTTAATGCGGGACCAGATATGGTTTATCTAGATGACAAAAATAATACGATTTGCGGATTTAAAATGTATGGATGCACATGTGAGCCAAGCGAATGTGAATGGCACCAGATTAATATGTTGGATTTAATACAAACGTGCGTACAAAGTTTGGCAACAAAAAAAATAGAATTAGTATGTCATAATAGAATAATTTGTAGTGAATGCAGTAAATACATATTTGAATTGAACGAATAATATTTTTTATTAGAAGAACCCGTACTCTTTGCACGGCCCGAAGCTACGTCTGTGCCAGATGGTAATTCCGTGCGACCGAATGCCGTCCATATGTTTCTTGGCTCCGTATCCTTTATTGCTGAGGATGCCGTATTTTTCATCGAGTTCAGGATTTTCTGCGCACAAGTCTTCAATATAGGTATCGCGCGAAACCTTTGCCAGAATAGAGGCTGCGGCAATCGCGGCGTATTTATTGTCGCCCCCTTCAACACAAACATGTTGCATGGCTTTGATTTGTCCGCGCACCTTATCATATGTGGTGATGCTATTAAAATAGTTGCCATCAATTAACAGCTGGATAGTGGGCGGCGCGCCGTCTAGTGCCTTTTTTTCAGCGATTTCGATACAAGATTTGATGGCCTTGTGCATCGCGGATTGCGTCGCCTGAAGAATATTCATCTTGTCAATCGCGGCTTCGTCCTCATAGGCGACGGCCCACGCAACCGCATTCTGTTTAATATAATCTGCAA
>JACCDP010380128.1_pt1 | contig 49146 bp, 45 predicted proteins | sample 7445841 | NCBI WGS metagenome assembly JACCDP01 (sample SAMN15323441, study PRJNA562643) | freshwater metagenome | isolation source: river surface water | place: USA:Blue River Watershed | collected 2017-08-17
ACTCGGACTGCCACGGATTAATGACGTCCAGCCCCATCGCGAGAAAAGGCGTGGTGTCGCGGGTCGCCACCGACATATGGTTCGACGCGGCGATCGCAGCGATGAAGCCATCGGCGACACCCACTGACAACCCCTTAGCTTGTGCTTGGGCCATCGCCTGAGCGTAGGCTTGCGTAGCCGCCATGTCGAACGGCAGGACGCGTCCGATGAAGGCGGGAAGCACCTGAGACTCCAGTTGCTCGATCAGGCTGTTGCGGCGGCGACCCGCGGGCAAGCGGGCGACACCCAAGCGCAGTTCGGCGACTGTCACCACCGACAAAAAGAGCGTATCCAGAGGCTGCGCATCGAGCCAGGAGACCACCTGCGGATTCGGGGTTGCACGCAGGGGCTCAGAGATGACGTTGGTGTCGATCAGGATCATTCAAAACTCACCGGGCGAGGCAAGGCAGGAGCGCGCTGACCGATCAGGGCCGCCTCCTCGTCGGTGAGTTTCATCTTGCGACCGACCTCGGTCAGCATGGAGCCGAGCTTGAGTCGCCCCTGCGGTTTGACCGCTTCTTCGAGCAAGGCGCGCACCTCGGCCTCGGTACTGCGCCCGTGCAGGGCTGCGCGCCCCCGGAGCGAGCGGTGGACTTCATCAGACAGATTCCGGATGGTCAGAGTAGCCATGATGTCAAATCCTTCAGCGATAGCAATGACATCATTCTATCTATTTGACATCAATTGGAAAGGGCCCAGTCTCATGAAACGTCTGACTCGGATCAGCTCCAAAAAGGAATGAGCACAGCTCGCACACCATCGCTACCGATGAGCCAAAAAAAACGCGCCAGCTGGCGCGTTTTTCATGACCGGGCGCAAGAGCGTTCTTAGTCGACCTGCAGCTTTGCAAGCGTCACGATGCCGCGCCACTTCTCGATCTCGCTGCGCGTGAAGGCGGCGAATTGCGCGGGGGTGGTGTTCTCGACCTCAAAACCCATCTTGGCGTATTGCTCGCGAACCTCGCGCAGTTGCAGGACGCGGTTGATGTCTGCGTTGAGCTTTTCGACGATGGCTGCAGGCGTGGCAGCGGGCGCGTAGACGCCATACCAAGTTTGCACCTCATAGCCTTTGAGGCCGGACTCTGCGATGGTGGGCAGCTCCGGGGCCAAGGAAAAGCGCTTGTTTGTCGTGACGGCGAGCGCGCGCAGTCTGCCGCTGCGAACATGCTGCAAACCTTCGAGGCCGCCGAAGTGCACCTGCACGTCACCGGCCATCAGCGCGGTGTAGGCGGGACCGCCGCCGCTGAATGGCACGTGCACGATGTCGGTTTCTGCAATCTGGTTGAACAGCCCAGCGGCCAGGTGCGTGGAGGTGCCGCTGCCTGAAGAGGCATAGTTCAGCTTGCCCGGCTGCGCCTTGGCCAGAGCGATCAATTCGGAGATGGACCGCGCTTGCACCGACGGATGGATGTACACGATCAAGGGCGATGAGGTGAGCTGCGCCACGGGCGCAAAGGCCTTCTCCGTGTCGAATGGCAGCTTCTTGTACAAGGTAGCGTTGATGGCGTGCGCCGGTGATGCAATCAAGAAGGTGTAGCCGTCTGCCGGCGCCGCTGCGACAAGCCCGGCCCCGATCGTCGAGCCAGCGCCCCCCTTGTTGTCGATCACGACCGTCTGCTTCCAAAGTTCGGAGAGCTTGGGGATGATCACGCGCGCGTTCGCGTCAACCGCGCCGCCCGGTGGGAAGCCGACGACGCAGCGCAGCTGGCGCGAGGGATAGCCGGCTGCAGTCTGCGCGAAGCCCGGCAGCCAGGCAAACGCCGGCGCAAGTGCCGCAGCCTTCATTAGCTGGCGGCGGGAACGATTGTGCGAAAGGCTCATGGTTGTCTCCAGATCATTGGAAGAATGGCGGCGCCTGGCCGCAGAGGTGAGATCGTCAAGGCGAGGTCGATGGCACATCACGCGAAAGCGTCACGGGCACACCCCCGTAGTCGCCAAAATGCGGCCCTACCGGCCGCTGCAGGTGGGTGCGGATCCAGGCCCGGACCATGCAGCGCTTGCGGTCAGTCTCTGGCCAGTCCTGGTACGCAGTGCGCGAATGCAGCGTGGTGTAGTTGTTGATCAATTGCATGTCGCCTCGCTCGAGCTCCATGTCGAGGCGCAAGGCGGGATCCTCGGCAAGCGCATCAACCGCTGCCAGGGCTGCCAGCTCCGCCTCGGTGTAGGGCGCGCCGTGCTGCATGGACGTCTGGTAGCTGTTGCGGGAGTACCGAACCGACAGCACGCCGTCTTGGATGTGGAAAACCGGCACACGCTTGATGCTCGAATCACCGCCCTCCTCCAAGTTCAGGTAATTCATGCCCTCAAGCAGCGGCGCCACCATCCCGGGCTGGCGCAGGACCAACTGGTTGTAGGCGGTCACGGCGCTGGCGATGCTGCTACGACCACCCGACCTGGCCGGTCGCAGGCACAACAGCCCCACCAGATCGCAGCGGTCGGTATGAAATTTGAGTTCGGCGTTCGTCTGGTAACCGCGCACGCGGCGCCCGCCTGCAGGGCGGCCGGTATCCACCACGTCGCACAAGCGATCGCCATAGGAGTTCTGACTGATCAGGCGCCCCAGCAAATTGACGATCAACCAGTAGCAGGCCCGCAGCATCGCGTCATCCAAGTCGGACGAGAGGCCGCGCAGCAACACGAAGCCACGCCCCTCCATCACTTCGCGCTCAATACTCGCCAGGTAGTTGCGTGCAGCCGGCAGGCGTGACAGATCGAGCGCGGTACCCGTGAGCGCAGGCAGGCTCTCAGTGCGAATCGCGCTCGCCTCGGCCTCTATCTCTTGGCGTACCTCGGCTGGCAGCACCTGAATCCATTGGTCGGTACGCGTGGCAATGTCGGCTGCAAGCCAGGCACTCGGGTGTGAGATGGTGGGGTGAGAAGAGACGGTCATGTCGGGGAACCCTCTGCGGGACAGATCAAAGCGTTGCAGGTCACCATCGTTTCGTTAACGCACGATGCCTGCGGTCACAAGCCGGGCGATTTCAGGCTCACTCACACCGAGCTCGCGCAACACATCGGCGGTGTGCTCGCCCAGGCCCGGCGGCTGTAGCCGCAGGCCCGGCGTACGGCCATCGATCTCGATGGGCAAGGTCGGAAGCCGGGTGTGGCTGCCGTCCTGCAAGCGGGTGTCCAGCATGCGTCCGCCGGCATTGAGCTGCGGGTCATCGAACAAGTCACCAGGCTTGCGCACGGGAGAAAACGGAATGCCGATACGGTCGAAAAGCGCCAGCAGATCGGAGGCGCCCCGCGCCGCGATCAGCGCCTTGATGGCGGGCCGGAGTGTTTCTCGGTGCTGGACGCGGTCCTCGTTGCTGCGGTAGAGAGGGTCGTCGCGCAAGTCAGGCCGACCGAACTCGGTGCAAAAGGCCTTCCAATGCGCATCAGAGGTGAGGCCAACAAAAATAGGCACCCCCTCGCGCGATTCGAATGTTTCATAAATGCCCCATGCACTGTCGCGATTGGGCATGGGCGGCACTGGCTTGCCCGTGATCGCCTCACCGGCCATGTGCTGCGCCACCAGCATGGCCGAGGTCTCATACAAAGAGCTCACCACCTTGCGGCCGCGTCCGTCTGCGTCGCGCTGGCGTAGGGCGGCCAGGATGCCGACCGTCCCCATCACGCCACCCATGATGTCCACGACGGAGGCACCCGCGCGCAGCGGCCGCCCTGGGGGGCCAGTCATATAGGCCAGCCCCGTCATGTACTGCACGATTTCGTCCAATGCCGGGCGGCGCTCATAGGGTCCGCTCAGAAAGCCCTTGAGCGAGCAGTACACCAGTCGCGGGTTGATCCGCTGCAGCTCGTCCCAGCCCAGCCCCGCACGCTCCATCGTTCCGGGGCCAAAGTTTTCAATCAGCACATCCGCCTCAGCAATCAGCCGCCGCACCAGTGCCAAGCCCTCCGGGGACTTGATGTCCATCGCCGCGCTGCGCTTGTTGCGGTTGAAGTAGGAGAAGAATCCACTGGCAAAACCGCGCAGGCGGCGCGTGCGGTCTCCCTCGACTGGCTCGACCCGGGTGACGGTTGCCCCCAAATCGGCCAAGACAAGGCCGCAGCAAGGCCCCATCACCGTGTGCGTCATCTCCAGGACACGGATGCCGGCCAGAGGGAGCGGCCCTGCCGCATCGGGCTGTTTCGATGTCGATGGACTGCCCGTTGGACTTGCTGTCTGCCTCTCTGTTGGGCTTTTTACTTCTGCGGCAGTCAAGTCTTCTCCGGTGTGTGCTTGTCGATACGGTTCACGCGCGCCCGTTGCGGTTGAGTATGTCCGCGCGAGTGTACTTGAACTGGATCCAGTTTTAGACTCAGTATTGCATCTGGTAGTAGACTCCAGCTCAGCCCGCGATCCAGCTGAGCGCTACCCCCTTACCCCACCTCCCCCACTCGCCTGCCTCCATGTCATTGCAACCCTCTGCCGAGCTCATCCCCGGTGGCTTCGCCGCTGAAGCAGCCGCTTTCATCGAGACGCTGAGGGCTCAAGCACTGCCGACCCTCGCTGTAGAGCGCGCGGTCGACGCGGTGACCGACACCCTCGGCTGCATGGTGCTCGGCGCCGGGCAGCCACTCGAGGCGTCCCTACGCCGTGCCCTGTTCGGCGGCGAACGGGGAGCGGCCGGTGCCCCGGTGCTGAGGCGGGTGCTCGCGCACGAGAGTTGGGCCGATGCAGGCGCTGAAACCCAGGGCACAGCGGCCCTGTACTTGGGCACTTTGGCCCACGCAGCAGACTTCGACGACATCAGCCACCCGGCCTACTGCCACGCCACCGCACTCCTTTTGCCGCCGCTCTTGGTGCGCGGGGCCGCAGCCGGCCAGAGTGGCTCCGCGCTGATACGGGCCTATCTGGTGGGGGTCGAGACCATGGGGCAACTCGGGCGGCGGCTGAACACCGCGCATTACGAAGCGGGCTGGCACGCCACCTCCACCCTGGGCACGCTGGCAGCAACGGCGGCCGTGGCGGCGCTCGATGAGCTGACGCCGGCGCAGACGGTCACCGCCCTGGGCATCGCGGCCTCCCTGGCGGGCGGCGTGCGGCAAAACTTCGGCAGCATGACCAAGCCGCTGCATCCCGGTCTTCCCGGGCCCTCGGCCATTCTCGCCACGCGGCTGGCGGCGGAGGGCTTTACCAGCGCGGCACAGGCGGTCGACGGGCGCTTCGGGTTCTGTCGCACTTTCGGCGGCGAAGCCGAAGCGGGCCATGCCAAGCCATGGGGAGACCCCCTGGAGGTGCTGACCGAAAACGGGCTGGCACTCAAGGCCTATCCCTGCTGTGCGGCCACACATGCGGCTATCGACGCAGCGCGCGCGTTGGCGCGGCGTCACGCGCATCATGCGCTGCAGCATGTGCGTGTGGGCGTCTCGCGATTTGCCATCGAGCCGCTGATTTACCTGCGCCCGTCAACGCCACTGGAAGCCAAGTTCTGCATGCCTTATTGCATCGCCGTCGCACTGCATGACGGCAATGTCACGTTGGACAGTTTCACGCCGGAGGCCATCAAGCGCCCGCAGATCGTGGCCCTGATGGACCGCATCGTGATGGAGGTGGACGAACGCGTCGCCGATGACCGCGAATTCGCCAGCGTGCTCGATGTATCGCTCGAAGGCGGCGGCACTGATGTGGAGCGCGTCGATGTCGCCAGCGGAAAGCCGGCACGCTGGATGACGGGGTCGGACCTGGCGCAAAAGTTCTTCTCGTGCTGCGGGCAGGGCCGCGAACACGCACCCACCCGCGCCCTTTTTGACCAGGCGCGGCAGCTTTCTGGTGCTGCCTCCCTGCGGCCTTTGCACACCGCGCTGACCGAGGCGCTCGCCCTGGCGGTTGAGGCAAGCGGAGGCGCCCGATGACAGCCAAGAAGCCGCTCGAGGCCGAACGCGGCTTTTTCATCGAGGAGACCTACGAGCGGATCCGCCAAGACATCTTGCGCCACCGCCTCAACCCCGGGGTGAAACTGGTGCCCGACCACCTGGCCACTTCACTCAAGGTTTCTCGTACGCCGGTGCGGCAGGCGCTGGAGCGGCTTTGCCAAGAAGGCTTTGTGCAGCGTATCCCGGCGCGCGGCTACTTCGTGGCCGAGCCGCCCCGAAGCGAAATCCGTGACCTGTACGACGTACGCTTTGCGCTGGAGATACGCGCGCTCGAGCTGGCATTCGAACGTGGGTTCGCGCCGAAGGCGGTCGACGCGTTAGAGGTGATTCATGAACGATACAAAGCCTTGATCGAAAACCCGAGTGCGGCGTCGCGCTCACGCATCGACCAAGAGTTTCACCTCGCGCTGGCCGGCCTGACCGACAACGAGCTGCTGGTGGAAATGCTCCGGGGCATCTACGACCGCCTGAGTTTTCGGCGCCGCAGCGACGGCTATTGGTTTTGGGCGGACCGTGGGCTGCGAGGCGCCGCCGGCGCGCGCGAACATTCAGCGCTGCTGGCGTCCCTGCGGGCCGGCGATCGTGACACCGCCCTGGCGGCACTGCGCAGCCACTTGGCAGAAGCCCAGGCCAATTACGAGCAATTCATTGCCTCGGTCGCCGCCGAGGAAAACGACCGGCTGCTGCCCGGCCCGCGGAACACTGCGCCGCATCACCCAGAAACGCCATGACAAGCAAGACCTTCCCTCTCGTCCAGATCACCGACGAGACCCTTCGAGACGGACTCCAGATCGAGCGACACGGCGTCACTGTCGAAGAGAAGCTGGAACTGCTGGACAGGCTCGCAGATGCCGGCCTGCGACGCATCGTCGTGGGCGCCTTCGTCAATGCGAAATGGAGCCCGCAGATGGCCGACACCACGGAGCTGGTTCGGCGTATCCGCCCCCGCGAGGGCGTGCAATTTTTTGCGCTGGCACTGAACGAACGTGGGCGTGAGCTGCGGGCAGCCTTCGTGCCGCCTCTGGCAGTCGAGCCCTTACCGGCCACGCACCTGCACCTGTGCGAGACCTTCCTGCGCCGCAACACCAACCGCAGCCTGGAAGACCAAGAGCGCAGCTGGCGACGGCCAGTGGAAGTGGCCGCAGCGGCCGGCGTCACCGAGGGGATCATGGGCCTGTCTGCTGCATGGGGATCCAACTGGTACGGCCCCTTCAGCCACGAGCAGCGCATGGAGGCGCTTCAGCGCCAGTGGGATGCGTGGCATGCCGCGGGCATCCCGGTGCGGCGCATCGAGATGGCAGACCCCATGGGTTGGAATCGTCCCGATGCTGTGGCACAAGATCTGCCGGCCATGCTCGCGCGCTTTCCTGAGGTCACCGAAATCAAACTGCACCTGCACAACGCGCGTGGCATGGCGATGTTGTCTGCCTGGGAGGCGGTCAAGGCGCTTGACGGGCGTCACACGCTGCTGCTGGACAGCGCGGTGGGCGGCATTGGCGGCTGCCCCTATTCGGGCAATGGCCAAGCCAACGGCATGCTGCCGACGGAGGATCTGGTCCACTTGCTGCACACGCTGGGCATCCCGACGGGCGTCGACCTGAACCGCCTGATCGACGCCTCGCACAGGTTGGCCGAGATCTTGGGCCGTCCGCTGCACTCGCAGGTCGCGCTCAACGGCCCCTTTCCACAAGGCAAGAGTCTTTATCCTGAATCGGTTCCAGCGGTTTACACCTTCCGCGAAGCGCAGCATTTCCGGCTCGGTCCTTCGGTGTACGAGGGCAACCCCACACCCTGGCTGAAGGCACCCAAGGGAGAGGCGTCATGAACCAGACTACGCAGGAGACCCCCACGCGCCCCTTCGCCGGGCGCACCGCCATCGTCACCGGCTCGGGACAGAACATTGGCCGCGACATCGTGCTTGCCTTTGCCGCAGGCGGGGCGAACGTGGTTGTCAACGGCGCACATAGCCGCGAGAAGGTCGATCGCGTGGTGGCAGAGGCGCGCGAGCTCGGGGCCCAGGCGATTGGCGTGATGGCCGATGTGGGCGACCCACAAGCCATGCAGGACATGGTCGACCAGTGCATCGCCGCCTTTGGCTCCGCGGACATCGTGGTGTCCAACGTCTCAGTTCGCCACCACAGGCCCTTTCTGGAGATCACGCCGGAGCAATGGGACCAGACGCTGCGCACCAACCTGGGCAGCTGCTTCTACCTGGCACGTGCGGCTATCCCGCACATGCAAAAGCGAGGCTGGGGCCGCATCGTGCACATCTCCGGCCGCGACGGGTTCTTCGTGAAGGAGCACCGCGCACACAACGTCGCTGCCAAGGCCGGCATGCACGCGCTGGCCAAGGTGATCGCCCTCGAGTTCGGCCCGTATGGCATCACGGCAAACACCGTAGCGCCCGGCCTCATGGACACGGTGCGCAACATGAGCGACTACCCGGATTTCGACTACATGATGACCCAGCGACTGCCCGCCATCCCGGCGCGCCGAATCGGCACCGGCGGGGATATCGCGAACGCCTGTCTCTATCTGTGCTCCGATGGCGCAGGCTTCGTGACGGGCCAGTTGCTGCAGGTCAATGGTGGCGAGTTCATGTACTAAAGGCCGGCTGCACATGAAAAAACGGACGCCGCCTCCGCCAGACAAAAACAGGGCGACTGAACTGATGACCCTCTCCCTCCCCCACTGGCCAGACCGGCCGGGCCTGATCTACTGGGATGCTCACCAAGTCGCCCATTGCTTGCGCGGTTCCATGGAGCATGTCCTGATGGACGTGAGGGAAGAAGGTGTCTTTGCGCAAGGCCACTTGTTTTATGCGGCCTCGCTGCCTTTGTCGCGGCTGGAACTGAGGCTGCCACAGTGTGTCCCGCGGAGAGATACCGCCATCGTGCTGCTGGCCGACGACTTCTCGAGCATTGAACGAGCGCTAGCCGTTCTGCAGCAGGGCGGCTATCGGCAGGTGCACGCGCTGCGGGGAGGTAACCAGGCTTGGCTTGAAGCGGGCTATCGCCTGTTTTCGGGCATCTACGTTCCGAGCAAGGCTTTTGGGGAAGTGGTCGAACACCAAGCCCAGACGCCACATATGCCGGTGGGCGAGGCGAAAACGCACCTGGCTGATTCCGGGCAGCACATTTTTGTCGATTGCCGGCCCGAATCGGAGTACCAGGACTTCACCTTCGAGGGCGCCCTTAACTGTCCAGGAGCCGAGCTTGTGCTGCGCCTGCCTACACAGGGTCAGGCGCGTACAGTGGTGGTCAATTGCGCTGGGCGTACGCGCAGCATCATTGGTGCTCAGTCCCTGATCAATGCGGGCTATCCCCACTCGGTGTATGCGCTCGAAAACGGCACCATGGCCTGGCATCTGGAGGGCGGAGCCTTGCAACCGGGGCGGTTACCCGTATTGCCAATGCCATCGGCACCCGAGATCGAGGAAGCCTCGCAGCGTGCCTGCGCCTTGGCCGCGGCACTTCAGATACGCTGGATCGACGCCGACCAACTGCAGGCCATGAGAGAGCAACAAGACCGCACAACCTATTGCTTTGACGTTCGACTGCCCGGCGCCAGCGCACAAAGTCCCTTTCCAGGCTGGGTGTCTGCCCCTGGCGGGCAGTTGGTACAAAGCACTGATCTCTATGCCCCCGTGCGCCGTGCACGCGTGGTGCTGCGTGACACCGAGAAAGTACAAGCGCCCATGACTGCTCATTGGCTGGCGCAAATGGGGTGGGAGGTTTATTGCTTCCAACCCCATGGTGCATCGGATTCATCGTCGCCAGCGCCTTCAGTTCCGCGCTGGCCCGTGACCCCGGCGGCTCGCGCGCTGGACTTGCCGGCTTATCTGGCACTCGCAGCCCAGCACCACGTGATGCTGATCGACTGCGACGATAGCCGCGCCTATCGCCGGGAACATTTGCATCAAGCCCATTGGCTCACGCGCTCACGCATCCCCGAATGGGCCAAAACCGCCGATACCAAGCGCTGGCATGTTTTCACCTCCTCGGATGCCCGATTGGCGTCCTGGGCGGCAGCCGACGCTCAGGCGGCAGGCCTGACGGCTGCCTACTTGCAGGAGGGCAGCCAGGCAGCGGCCGCAGTGCTGGGGACCGAATCGCAACTGCGACTGCTCTGCCCCACCGATGATGCTTGGTACAGTCCTTACCAGCTGGACACGGGTGTCTCCGAGGCCATGCGGCAGTACATCGAGTGGGAAACCGATTTACTGGCCCAACTCGATCAGGAGCCCGGAGTCCAGTTCCAGATTTATCAACGCAACACCGCATGACCCGTCCCAAGGACCTCACGCCGCTCGAAAGACAACGGATCCCGCATGTCGGCACCGAACACGTGCAGACCCGGCTGCTGCATGCGGGCGCCCCCCAGGGCGCGCTGGCGGGTACCGTCGCGCCACCCACCTACCATTTTTCAACAGTCATTTATCCGAGTGTGGCAGCCTATGAGGCGGCTCATCACGATCGGTTCGGGCGGCTCATTTACGGGCGAGTGGGCTCACCCACCTTGTGGGCTCTCGAAGACGCGCTGTGCGAACTTGAGGGGGCTCACGATGCGGTGTTGGTGCCGTCAGGCCTTGCCGCCATCCACCTGGCGCTGGCCAGTACTTTGTCGGCCGGCGACCATGTGCTGGTGACCGATGCGGTCTACCCGCCTGTCAAGCAGTTGTGTCGCAACGTGCTGGCGAGGTGGGGCATCGAGGTGGAGTTCTACGATCCAATCGATATGAGCGCACTGGCCTCGCGATTCAAACCGCACACGCGTGCGGTCTATGCCGAGTCGCCAGCTTCGCACACGCTGGAAATCCAGGACCTGCCCGCCTTATGCGCCTTGGCCCATGCTCGCGGGGCGCGGGTGATCGTGGACAACACCTGGGCCACGCCGCTTTTTCAAAAGCCCCTGGCTCTGGGGGCAGACATGGTGGTGCATGCGGGCACCAAGTACTTGGTGGGACATTCGGACGCCATGATGGGGGTGGTACTCAGTAGCGCCGATATGGCGTTGCAGGTGCGCAGTCACTGGTCGGACACTGGCAGCTGTATGGGCCCAGATGATGCGGCCCTGGCCTTGCGGGGTCTGCGGACCCTGGATGTGCGCCTGCAACGGCACCAGGCCAACGCCCTGCGCGTTAGCCAGTGGCTGGAGCAGCGCGCAGAGGTGGCCCGCGTCTTTTACCCCGCACTGGCTTCACATCCTCAGCACGCCCTATGGCTGCGCGATTTCAGCGGCGCAACTGGCCTGCTGACTTTTGTGCCGCAGCCCAGCGCCAAAACGAAGGTTGATGCTTTTGCGGACGCTCTCCAACTGTTCGGTATTGGGGCGAGCTGGGGCGGCTTTGAAAGTCTGGTGCTCACCGCACTGCCCCAGCGCAGCGCAGCGCCATTGCCCTGGCCAGCAGGCCAGTATGCAGTGCGTCTACACGTTGGCCTCGAGCATGTCGATGATTTACTCCACGATCTGGACAGGGCGTTTGAGGCTTGGCGGCGCGCCTGAGACTCTCCCGCAGTACAAGCCAAAGGAAAGACCATGAGCTCGTTCATCTTGCATAACCCGGCTGATATCCTGGAGCCTCAAGGTCCCTACTCGCATGGGCTGGAGGTACCGCCGAATTCGCGACTGCTGTTCATCTCCGGTCAAACCGCGGGGCGTCCCGACGGCACCATCCCCGATACGATCGCGGAGCCAAGCCTGATCGTGTGGACACGGATCATGCATGTACTGACGTCTGCGCGCATGGGCATGGCCGACGTGGTCAAGATCAGCAGTTACCTGCGTCACCGCGAGCATGCCGCCGCCTACGCCAAGGTACGGGCGCAATTTTTGGGAACGCACCGGCCCGCGGCGTTGGGCCTGGTTGTCAGCGAGATGTTTCGTACGCAGTACCTGGTGGAAGTTGAAGTGATTGCCGCCCAGGCGGCCTGACACCTTAAAAAGCAGGAGATCGATATGACCACTAACCGCCGTATTTTCCTGGCCGGCTCGCTCGCAGCATGGGGTGTTCGCCCCTTGCATGCGCAAGAGGCCTACCCCGCACGTCCGATCCGTCTGGTTGTTCCCTTTGCGCCGGGTGGTTCGGCCGACGCCATGGGGCGGCTGATTTCCGAGCGTTTCAGCGCTGGCCTGGGGCAGCCCGTGGTGGTCGATATCAAAACCGGTGCGGGGGGCGTGATCGGCTCTGACATCGTGGCCCGCGCGGCACCCGACGGCTACACCTTGCTATTGGGTATTGCAGCCACGCACGCTATTCAGACCGCCCTCGGTCAAAAACTGCCTTATGACGTCGTCAAAGACTTCACCCCCATCGGTCAGATCAGCACGGGTGTGATCGCAATCTCAGTGCCGGCCTCCATGCCAGTGAACAACCTGAAAAGCTTCATCGACTATGCCAAGGCCCATCCCGGCAAGGTGAGCTATGGCACCGGTGGTCACGCCTCAGGCGGACACCTGGTGGGCGAGGGCCTGAGCGCATTGGCCAATATCCAGATGACGCATGTCCCCTACAAGGGTGGTGCGCCAGCTTTCAACGACCTCGTGGGCGGGCAATTGCAGGCTGTGATGACCGACACCACCACCACAGGATCGTTCAACCGACTCGGAAAGATACGGGTGATCGCCGTCGCTGGCCCACGGCGCAGCCCGGCGTTTCCCGACGTGCCCACCACCACAGAGCAGGGGGTCCCTTTTGAACCAGGCAGCTGGTTTGCGTTGTTTGCACCAGCGGGAACGCCTGCGACAGTGGTCAAGCAGCTCAACACCGAGCTCAATAAAATGCTGACCAACAAAGATGTTCAAGACCGCATGCAGGTCATGGGCATCATCCCCACCCCCGGAGAGCCCGAGGCTTTTCGCAGGACCCAACAGCGAGATATCGAGGTCTGGACCCGCGTGGTGAAGACAGCCGGTATCAAGGTTGATCCATGACACCCGAGCAGGCTGGTGTACGCCGTGAACGTAGCGATCGAGTCCATGCTCTGATCACCGCCTTGCGCGCCCTGCTCCAGCAACACCCGGCGGATGCCCCCGAGTTCCAGCAGGCGGTCTGCCGCCATCTGCGCGGGCTGGCAGCTTACTCATCGCTTTGGAAGCTGGAAGATTTTCCGATTCTGGACGGCCAACGCTGGGGGGTCTACCAACTGCATGAAGAAGCAGACGGTAGCCTGGGGCTGTACGCCTCGGCGGCACGCCCGGGCCACGCACAGCCCCCTCACAACCACACGACCTGGGCGTGTATCGCAGGGGTCAGCGGGATAGAACGCAACCGCTTTTACCAACGCGAGGAGGCTGGCCAGAGACCGGGGCCTGCGCGCTTGATCCGCTCCGGTACCCAAGACATCGGCGCAGGCGGAACCTGCTTTCTCTTGGCCGATGACATCCACGACATTGAGGTAATGCCCCCTGGCGATGCAATGCACTTACACCTGTACGGACAGGGGCTGCCGCATTTGCATCAGCGCTTGCGCTTTGACCTGACGCTCGAGCGCTGCGAGTACTTTCCCGCTTTCACAGGCATACCCGTTTTTGACCTCACCCCATGACACCTACCCACGACGGATTTGTACAAACATCCCAGCTGCGCCTTCACTACGAGCAGTGGCGCTCCGACGGACCCACCGTGGTGTGCCTGCATGGGACGTCCTTGAACGGAAAGGTCTGGTCCTGGCTGGCAGACAGCCTGCACCCGCAGTTCAACCTGATTGGCCTGGATCAACGCGGGCATGGTGATTCAGGGGTGGCGCCTTTGGGCCAGTACACCGTGGACCATTACTGCGCTGATCTGGTCGAGTTCATGGACGCCATGGCTTGGCCGGAGGTGAGCTTTGTGGGCTCGTCACTGGGGACGCGTGTGGCTTTGCAATATGCGTCGCTACATCCGGATCGGGTGCGCAGCCTGGTGTTTCTGGACCTGAGTTTCGAGATGCCCAAGCATGCATCGGACGAAATGATTCATGTGCATCGAACCCGGCCCCGAACTTTTGCCGATATGGACGAAGCCATGGCGTTTTCACGGACGATGCCGCAGCGTTTGAGGTTCACCGAAGACACTCACCGGCTGACCTTGCAAGGGGATCTGCGGCTCAACGCGCAGGGTCGGCTTGAGTGGCGCTACGACCGAGACGCCGCCATCGAAACATTGGCTGTTGCCGCGCGCGACATGTGGGAGCATGTGCGGCGCGTGAAATGCCCGACTGCCGTGCTGCGGGGCGAGCTATCCAATGTACTGACCCCCGAAACATCGGCGCGCCTAAACCGGGAGTTTCAAAACGGCCAGGTGCTCACCATACCGGGCGCTGGTCATTCGATTTGGGGCGACAACCCCGGGGCAACGCAGCGGGCCATCGGGACTTTCTTGCAAACCACCAATTTCGAACAAACGCAGGCGGCTATCTCGCCAAAGGGGTGAGCCACGGGCTGTCAGACTTGACCATTCACGCTCCCACTGCACAAGCAGGACACTTTCCGTAAAGCGTATCTGATGCTCCCTCAGTAGTCATGGCACTGGCTGCTTTTGGTGTTTGCACCCAGGTACGTCGGCGGGCTAGCGCGTCCAATCTCGAAGATCTGCCCGCTGGCTTGGCTTGACCCACCGACTCGACGAATCGCCGAATGTCTAAAAATGAGCTGGTAGATCCGATGACAGGCTATCGGAGCAGGTACTCGCGGATCGACGATCCGGTCTGAACTACCCCAGCTACTCCAGCCACCCCACGCGCTGCGCTGTCCAAAACAGGCCCAGCACCACGATGGCCATGGACCCGCCTGCGACCACCACCCAGCGATAAAACCGTGTGTGGCGCAGCCCCCAGGCCAGCGGAAAGAACACCGCCACAATCGCCAGCTGCCCCAACTCAACCCCCAGATTGAAGCCGCCCAAGGCAGCCGCGAGTGCGCTGGCGGGCAGTCCCAGGTCCAGCAGCACGCTGGCAAAACCAAAGCCATGCACCAGGCCGAACACGAAGGCCAGACGCCAGCGCTTGATTGAACTGAAGCCCAGCAGGTTGTTCAGGGCGGCCAGCACCACCGACAAGGCAATTGCGGGCTCCACCAGATCGGCGGGCGGTGTGAGCCAACCGGTGATGGTCAAGCCCAGCGTGATCGAATGGGCCACCGTGAAGGCGGTGACGACCGCCAGCACGTCCAGCACGACGGGGCGAGCTCGTGGGGCCGCTTCCCAGTGCACCACCCTTTGGCGTGAGGGTTGCAGTGGCGCCAACACCAACAAGCTGAGCAAAAACGCGATGTGATCGATGCCAATCCAGATGTGCCAAACACCTTCGACGACATAACGCCAGAAGACCCGCAAAGGTTTGCTGTCAGAGGCGCTGATCTGAGCTTCGGGCCTTTCGGGGCTGAGTAACGCGCTGCTTTGATAGCCGGGGAAATCCACCTTGAGCAAGCCCCGATGCAGATTGTCCTGGGCAAAGATCAAGTCGTAGCGAAGCGTCAGGCGGGTGTCGTCCAAGGCGCTCGTCACCCCCGGGCACAGCGGCGTCCACAAGGCGCTCAGGTAGGTGCCATCGGCATGCTGGCTCGCTTGCAGATCGACCTGACCCAAGGTGCATCGCTGGCCCGACGCAGCCAGTGAAATGCCTTGTATCAGCCAGGCAGTGAGTTCGGCACTGCGCGACTGGGTCTCCGCCCATGTGACTTGCCCGTCACGATCACGATCAAGGTCGAAAATCAAATCGAGATCACGCAAATTGACATCCGCACGCAGCGTCAACTGCTGCGACGGCATGCTAAGGGTGAGATAGCTGTTGCTGCTCGAGTGTGCCCGGGCCAAGTTGCCAAAGAGCAGGCCCACGAGCGCCACGCAGACGAGGGCTACCTGGCCCCATGACAGAAGACGGCTCTGAAAAGGCCAGCACGCGGTCAAGGGCCAGCGCGCGCTCATGTGCGACCTCCCTTCCAACTCGGATGAGCCCGCAGTTGCCGCAGAAGCGGGCCCAGTTGCGGGTCGGTGTAGCCGGATTTTTCAGCCCACTCCACCACGGGCGCAGCCGCCTGCGCCTGCCCCAGCGCCAGAGCGGCCTGTGCAAACAGCACCGCGTCGGGAGGTTCTTTTTGCAGCTGCCAGTTCTCGATGGAGAGCGCAAGACCTGCCGCCAGATCCCGCCCGTAGGCAATTTGATAAATCAATTTGGGCCGCTCGATCAGGGCCTCTTGCCGCAGCGCTTGAGCGCGCAAACGCGCATCCATCTGGCTGGCTAGCCGGGGTTCATCGGCATCTTTCAGGCCACGGCTGGCCAGCAGGGCCTGCATCAGCAGGGCATCGGTCAGGCTACCCATGTCGGACTGATTCATGGCGACCGCCTTCGCCTGCCGGTACTGGCCTTGCTGATTGAGCAGGTCAGCCAAGGAGAGCCTGAGCAGGTGCGACCGCGGGCTGGCCTTCAAACGCCCCTCCCACACGGCCAGCGCCTGGGTAGGCTGCCCGGCCACGCGGTGCGCCTCGCCCAAGTGAAATCCGAGCCAGTCTTGTGACGAACCGTCCTGATAGTTCGGCGACCGGATCGCCCGCATCAGCGTCTGCACCGCTGGAACAGGCTGCCCAGTGCGGTAAAGCAAGACCGCGCGGTAAACGTCCGCCTCTTCTTTGCCAAACAGGCGGGCGATTTCTTCGGTGTCTTGCCGGGCGGACACCAGGTCCGCTTGCAGCAAATGCAGGGCGAAGCGCCAGGACCAAAACTCAGCCCGGCGGGGCTCCAAGGCAATGGCCCGATCGATGTCGATCAAGCCCGCCTTGAAATCATGAAAACCCTGCCGGATCAGGCCGCGCAGAAAGTACCCCTCGGCAGGCAAGTCAGTCGCCTGCCACCAGGGGCCCAATGCTGCTTTGGCCGAGCCGAACCAGCGCAAATCACCTTCGGTGAGCCCCAAGGTGAACACGGCACGGGCATAGGCCAAAGCGGGATTGATGTCTTGGGGCTGCGCACGTCGGGCCTGATCGAGCGAACGCAGCTGCGCCTGTCGCCCGCCCTGTGCGTGCACCGAAGCAGACAGCACCACCGCCGACGCGGGCGGCAAAAACCGCTCTTGTGCTGCGGCCGGTGCGGCCATGCCCGCCGCCCCCAGAAACCAGAAGATCCCCAGCAGCCAAATGGGTTGGGCGGGCGCGTTCGCTGGCTGCTTGTTTTCTTTCATGTTCAGCGTTTACCTTGATCCTTGCTAATATATGAGCGTGCTGGCTAAAGACGGCACTTCGCCCAGCATTTTTTTGACAGCCCCCTAACCTTAAGGAATTCCCATGAAATTCGTGATGACCCTGATCGCCTCCGCTTTCGTGCTCGTGTCGGCACCCTCTTTCGCAGGCAGCCATAGCGGCGGCAAGATGGGCGAGACCAAAGTCGACTGCACCAAAAAGGAAAACGAAAAGAACGCCGCCTGCGTCAAGAAGTAATCTTCTTGCACATGGTCAAAACCCCCTCTCGAGGGGGTTTTTTTATGGGCGAAGCTCCGAAGCGCTGGGCCTGAGGACCGATCGGGGGACTAGCCGATGTTCGCCGGCTCAGTTCAACCGACCGCGTAAATAGCTGCAGGCCATAGCGGAAATCCTTCTGGAATTTCGCGTAGCCCATACACACGATCTCGGTTCCGTCGGATTGAACCCTTTGACGAAATGCGGGGTCTGCCAGAATCGTTTGCACTTCCTGGTCAATTCGAGGACCGAACTCCGGCGGCAACCTGGCCGGGGCGATGATGCCCAACCAGGACACCACCTGGAAACCCGAGACGGTCGCCGCAAGGGCGAATCGGTCTGCGCCATCAGCGCGTGCGGGAGGGCGTAGGTCAGGCTGACGGGAGTGAAGCCATTGACACTTTGCGGTACAGGGCTGGGTTAATCGACAGGCTACGGATGCCCAAGCCAACGGTACAGCCGTAGCCCGCGGACTTGGCGATTCCTTCCAAGCCGTTATTGCCGCCGGCACCACCTTTTTTCGATCACCACGGGTTGAGCCAAGACCTGCCTCAGGCACTCGGTCAGTCGACGGGCCATCACGCGCGCTAGGGCTGCCTCAAGCCCCGCGATGTGCAGCAAGCCAGGCCTGCTGACGCGCCTTGGCGCGGTCGTCCACCTTGCCGGGATCAAGCAGGGCCCGCAAGGCCCAGTCGCAATCGGCAAGTACCTCTCGGTGCAGCGAGTCAGCGGCGAGATCGTTCAGTTCCTCGGGCCTGTTGATCAGGTTGAAGCGCTGGGACGGACTCACGACGTCATGGCAATACTTGAAGCGGCCGAGCCTGGGCAGGGTGGCGCCGCCTGTCGAGCCGATGATTAGGTACCGACCCGCAGCGGTGCGTAGGCTTTGCGCAGAGTGGCGATCAAACTGAGGATCGCGATGCGGCCGGTCCTGGGATTTTCAGAAGGTACGTTCTCGATGGTCATCGAAAAGGATGCGCTATCGGATTCAACGCGAATACTGTGCGTGTTGCGGGTCACCGTCGGGTCCGCCCAGACCTCGACCTGGGTGTGCAGGGCACCTATGCCTGCGAGCGACAGCGCCACTGCGACATTCACGTTAGCCGGGAACCCACGCCGAGCCGCCTGGGCATTGCCACGGAACAGGCACAGCGGCTCCTTGAGGTCCGTAATGTCGATGCCTTTCTCAGCGAGAAGTGGGGCCCCCAGCAAGCCTGCGATCGGTTTGCGTGTGACCAGGGTTACCGAGTGGATCGTGCCCACAGCAGCGGCGCTGACTGCGTCAAGGCCCAGTAGCCCCCCCGTGGGGATGATGATCTGCCCGCCCGTTTCATGCGCCAGGTCAATGAGGTCGGGCGCGTCCAGGAGCGCGCCGCTGCTCATGACGACAAGTCGCCGACCCTTTTTGAGCGCCGGTTCGCCAATGGCACGAAGCAGGCTTGCTGGCGCGCACTCAACAACCCACTCGCAACGCTCAGCGAGCGCTCCGAAATCTACGCAGTCGACCGGTTGCGAAAGCTGGGCCTGCATCCATTGGCGCGCTTTGATGTCGTCTTGGACGGAAACGGCGCCAAGGGCCAGACCGGGCAGTTCCCCGCGATCGAGCGCCAGCGCCAGCGCCTTGCCCATGGTGCCGAGGCCGGCAATCCCGACGCGCTGCATCGTGTGAGGTGGTGTGTTCATGGTCAAGATCTGGCTGGGAGCGTTCATTCGACGGCGTGCGATTCGAGGTCGCTCATTCCAGCTTGACACCGCTTTCCTTGACGAAACGGGCCCAGCGTTCGATCTCTCCGTTGACGAAGCGGCGCGCCTCGTCCAGGGTATAGCCCATCGCCAGTGAACCTGAGCGCTGACGCGATGCGACCGACTCAGGCGACTCGGTCGAACGGCGCACGATGGCATTGAGCCTTTGCTGAACCGCTGCTGGGGTACCGGCTGGAACAAAGACCGCGCTCCACGCGGAAATCTCCAAGTCGGACATCCCGAGTTCGATGAAGGTAGGAACGTCGGGCCAGTAAGGTGCCCGCTTACTCGCCGCCGTCGCAAGAACGCGCAGACGCTTTTGCTCGACGAGCGGTGAGGCGCTGGTGCCATCAGCAAAAACAAACTGCACCTGTCCGCCCGCCAGATCGGTCATGGCCGGCGGGGTGCCTTTGTAGGGAACATTCAATACGTTAATGCCAGCACGCAGCATGAAGATCTCGCAGGCGACCTGGGCGGTCGTCGTGCCGCTGCCGCAGGCGAGCTTGCCCGGATTCTTCTTGGCGTCGGCAATCAGTTCGGTCAGGCTCTTCCAGGGCGCATTGGCTGCCACAACCAACGACAGGGGCACAATTCCCAGACCGCCGACGATGTCGAACGAAGCTGGGGTGTAGCCCAGCTTACCCGGATAGAACGCGTAGTTCGAGGCATTGGTGGCCGCTGCGCCTATGAGCAGGGTGTGGCCATCGGGCTTGGCCCGCATCACGATCTGTGCACCCAGCGATCCGTTGGCACCAGGGCGGTTCTCTACGACCACGCTTTGGCCAAGAGATTCCGTCATGTCTCTGGCCAACATGCGTGCGCTTAAATCAGTGCCACTGCCGGCGGGAAATGGCACCACCAGGGTGATGGCGCGACTGGGGTATGCCTCTTGTGCGACTGCCTGGCTGGGCAAAGCGGCACTCAGGGCACAAAGCAGCGCGGCGCAGGCTGCTGTAAAACGACCCAAAGTCATGGCAGGCTTGATCAGGTTCATGGAGCACTCCTTGGTTGTCGATAAATCGGTACAGCCAGCGATGAGGCTGGCGGAAAATGAACGGCAGACGGATGACAAATGACTAACGATCGCGATCGAGTTCCCGAATGAAATCACTCAGGTGCTGGTTAAAAACCTGTGCTTGTTCAAAATACGGCGAGTGACCGACATTTGGGAGCTCGATGAACTTCGCCCCCGGGACCGCCTGGGAGAGCGCGCGCAGCGCGGGTGGCGGGATGACGATGTCCTCCTGCGGCGAGAGCACCAGTAAAGGAACGCCCGTGGCGACGATGTCGGCAGGCGCACGAATTCGCATCGCACGCAAGCGCCCACGCAGGACTTCCTTGTCCAGGTTTCGCGCCTGTTCATCGATCTGCTGATAAAGCAGGTGCGTGGCCGGCTGCTCGCGTGCCATCCGTAGACCTGCCGCCTGATGCACCCGTTGCGCGCGACACTGCGCGACCGCTTCTTCCGAGGCTCTAAGCCAGGCCGCCATAGCGTCTGATTCGAGGCTCGCAATTTGACCCGGATCGATCGAGCCTACGGTAGCCGAAAGGACCATTCCTCGTACACGCCGCGGGAAGCGGAGGCAATACTCCACGACGGTCCAGCCGCCCATCGATTGCCCCACCAAAATGACCTGATCAAGCTGCAGATGATCAATCAGGGCTGCGAGATCATCGGCGTATCGACGGGGGTCCGGATGGGGATCAACAACAGATGACGGCGCAAACCCCCGATGGGAGAAGGTGACACACGTGTAACCGTCGCGGAATCGGCCCACCTGCTGCCACCACGACATGTGATTGCCACCCAGGCCATGGGCAAAGACCAGTGCTGGACCCTGACCTGAGACCTCGAAGTGAATGTGGGCGCCATCCACCTGAAGCATCCCGGTGGCGCGCAAGCCTGAGGCGCCTCGCGCCAGAAGACGACCATCGAGCGTCATGGCGCCACCGCCTCCCCCTCGCCCAGAACGATGCTCTCATAGGCATGCAGGGAGGGCAGGCCGCCGGTATGAATGAATAACACACGCTCGCCAGGCGAGAACTCACCGGCGCGGGCGAGGCCGATCAAACCGGCCATGATCTTCCCGGTGTAGACCGGGTCCAGCGGGATGCCCTCGGTACGCGCCAGCATCTGTACCGCTTCGATCATGCGAGCGTTGGGCACCGAGTACTTGGGCTGCCAGTAACCGCCGACGCTACGGACAGCGTCGCGCGGAATCTGCAGGCCTAGGCCGAGCAAATCAGCCACGGCCTGAGCCTCCTTCATGACCAATGGCTCCTGCTGCGCGGGGTCTCGGCTGACGCCCACGCCGACGATCGGCACGTCGATGCGGTTACCCACGAAGCCTGCCACCAGGCCGCCGTGGGTGCCCGAGCTGCCAGAGCCTACGAGCACACGGTCGAAGCGCAGCCCCATGTCGAACCACTGCCCCTGCATTTCCTGGGCGCAGGCCACATAGCCCAGGCCGCCGACGGCGTTGGAGCCGCCGCCGGGAATCAGGTAACCCTTGCGGCCCTGCGCGGCAAGATCGGCGGCCAGTTGCTCCATGGCTGCCCCAATGTCAGCACCGCCCGGGACAACCGTGATCCTCTCCACGCCCATGAGCCGAAACATGAAATGGTTGCCACTGCCCTGCGGGTTGTAACTCCCGGGCACCCGCTCCTCGATGACGAACTGGCACTTCAGCCCCTCGCGGGCAGCGGCTGCGAGGGTGATTCGACAGTGGTTCGACTGGGGCGCGCCACAGGTGATCAGGGTATCGGCGCCCTGTGCCAGCGCATAAGCCACCAGGAATTCGAGCTTGCGCGTCTTGTTACCGCCGGGGAAGAGCCCCAGCATGTCGTCACGCTTGATCCAGACTTCGGGCCCCCTGCCACCAGGACAGGTGGCGGCCAGCGCCGCCGAAAACCGCGGCATCGGTTCGATGGGGGTCACAAAAGGGGTGTAGCGGCGGCGGGGAAAGCGGGAAAGGTCCATGGGAATCGGGCGTGGAATGAATGTGGAGAGAGTTCAGGTCGTCGGGACAGGCCAGACCGTGTCGTCGTCGATGGGGTAGATGGGTCGGGGGAGGTGCCGCCAGGGCAGCATGCGGAGGTTGGGGGTAGTCAGACCCGGGCAATCCACTTCAAGAATCCGCTCGGACGGAGCAAAGCCGTCAAAGGCCGCCCGGAAGTGGCCACGACTTTTCACGACCAACGTACGCACCGTGGAAAGGTCGACACCCAGTACGTCGAGCTGTGCTGGATCCAGCAATTGCTGCCGGTTTGAGATCACCGCCACCCGCAGGCCCCCCAGATCGAGAAGCACTGAGGGACCCATGTCCCGCTGCGTTCCGGCAACCAATCCGCGCCGGCCAAGGAAGCGGCCGTCGCTCAGGGCCAGCACCCGCGCGGAATGTCTCAGGCAGGACACACCTGGTGGCAGCGAAGTAGCCTCAGGGAGGACACCGGGCTCGCGAACCAGACCGCGGTTGAAGACTGCCTCAAACACAGCGCCCACCCCCAGCGAATGCGCCTCGTGAGCCAATGCGGCATCGGTGAAGACACCCAGCAACGCGCCCTGAACGCGCGCTTGAATCAGGGCACGTAGCAGGTCCACCGTATTGCCACCGCCACCTGCGCCTGGGTTGTCAGCGACGTCGGCGAGGATCAGGGGGGCCAGCGAGGTATCACTGCCGGCCTCCTGTGCGAGGGCCACCGCCCGTTCCATTGGCGTGAGCAAGGAGACGAATCGTTCGCGAGCGGCCCAGACCTCACCGGCCAATTGAAGCGCGAGCGCCTGGCCCTGGTCGCGATGTCCACGCCGTGTAGTGACCACTACACTGAATCCGCACTTGGGGCTGTCGGCCAGCGCAAACCCACCACAAAGCGATACGTTGTGTACTCCACTGGCCACACGCGCCTGCGCGGCGTCGATCAGCTCGCGATACACCGTGCCTGGGGCGATCAACTGCGAGGTGGCCGGCGGAACAAATGGCAGCTTGACCAGAGACACCTGACCCGGTCCCTCGTCCAAAAAGGCCTGTATCAACCGGGCCGCCTCCTCGCCACGCGCACGCAGGTCGACGTGCGGGTTGGTGCGGTAGGCCACAAAGCCAGACAAAGCGTCTGTCATCTTCGCGGAGACATTGGTGTGGAGGTCCAGTACCGCCACCACCGGGACCTGCGGGCCGACAATGGCGCGGATGCGGGCGAACAACTCGCCGTCGGGGTCCTCCCTGTCTGTGGTCAATGCAGCGCCATGCGAACTGATGAACACTGCGTCAATCGGCAGTGCCTGATGCAATCGGGCCTCGATGTCGCTGGCCAGCGCCTCGAAGTAGGCCTGGTCGACCGGGCCTCCAGGCTGCGCACCCGCCATGCGAATGGGCACCACCTGCCAGGGGCCGTGGCGATCCATCTCGGCAGCAAAGCCGAGGGTGTCCGGCAGCAGACGTGGCGCGGGGCTGCGCAGTTCAGCGCCCAAGACGTCGCCCGCGATATCAATCGACTGCGTGAACATCGACTGCACGCTGACTGGTGCCCATCGATTGCATTCGATGAAGAACCCGAGGATCGCCACCCGGGGCGGTACATGCGTCATCAGGATCTCAGCCCCTCGTGAATTGCTACAGCCTGGCCTACCGTCTGGCAACAAGCCAGACGCTCCCGGCCGGTGGCTGGGCGGCACTCGTGGGAGGCTCGTAAAGAATCGTTCATTCGTGGTGGGCGGATGGAGGCCTGGAAGGTCGGGGAGCGCAGGGCGGAATCTAGGACAGGCTTCACGATTGGTATAGTTCATCGGATGCCAGTGATACGTCACCTGTTGCCACCAGACAGACTTCTATTCGAGATCATCTGGGAACCCGGCAGCCTGGGAAGCGCCGCCCAGGCTGTGGTTGACGTCTTGCGCTTCGTCAACGGAATTGCGGCCTTGGAGTCGCCTAACGCCCCACCCCCCCTTCGCTGGCGCTGGGTGCGGTGCGACGGCAGTCCGGCGAAACCGCCAGCCTTGGCCGAACTCCCCGCCCACGAGCGATCGGGCGCCATCACCGGCCGGGTTCCGGCCGCCTACCGAGAACGCGCCGATGTGGTGGTCGCGCCAGGATGGATGGTGAGAACGGGCCCTGAGATTGATCAATGGATCGGACGTAGCAGTCTGCTCAAGCCCTCTCTGCAGCAGACGCTGGCGCAAGGCGGCGCGCTGCTCGGCGTATTCACCGGCGTGGCGCTACTGGCAGCGGCGGGCTGCTTGCGCCAGCGCCGCTTTGCCGCACCCTGGCCATTTTTTGTTTCGGTGATGCGCCATGCGTCGGCTTCTGGATTTGAAGCAGCCAAATCAGTCAACTGGTCAGACGCTCCAGACTGGACGAGCGACAGCGGAGTCTGGACTTGCGCATCGCCGGTGGCGACCACCGAGGCGGTACTGGATTTAATTGGCTCAACGCCGCTGGTCGATTTGGCAAGCGCAGCCCGCGATGTGCTCCTTCCTGCGCCCTTACGCCAGGCGGTAACGGTGGTGCACGCACGAACGGAAGGTGCACGCCTGGACCGCAATCGATTGCCTCACGGCATCGTCGAGCGCGCACGGCAGTGGCTGGTGAAGCACCTGGCCGAGCCCTACGACGCGCGAGCTGTGGCCAAAGCTGCTGCGACCAGCCCGCGAACCCTCGCGCGGCATTTCGCGGCAACACACGGTATGAGTGCGCACGACTACCTGGAGCGCCTGCGTGTGGAGCGCGCCTGCTTGCTGCTGCAAACCACGCACATCACGGTTGAAGAAATCGGACGCTCGAGCGGACTGGAGAGCCCAAGCACCTTCCGGCGGGTTTTTCAAAAACACACCGGCACCTTGCCCGGAGAGTACAGGCGCCGCTACCGCTTGCGGACTCAGCGTCCGCGCTGGGGAAGCGAGGCGCTACCCATGCCTGAGGGTGGACGAGGCGGCGCGACTGCCTTAGCGGGAGCCCGAGCGCAGCGGCCCGGCTGACTCACCCGTCTGCGACGCGATGTGCTCGATCGCCCGGTACGCAAACACCAGCCCCGGCCCCAGCGTGGCCCCGCCACCTGGGTAGTAGCCACGAAACACGGAGGCCATGTCGTTGCCGCAGGCGTACAAGCCGGGGATGGCAGCGCCGCTGCCGTCCAGCACCTGCGCGTCGGCGCTGGCTTGGATGCCCATGGCGGTGCCCAAACTCGCCGGGTAGATGCGCAGCGCAAAGAAGGGGCCGTGCTGGATCGGCGCCAGGTTCGGGTTCGGGCTGGCCACTGAGGGGTCACCGAACTGCCAGTTGTAGGGGTCCTCGCCTTTGGCGTAGTCCAGGTCAACGCCGGTGCGGCAAAACTCGTTGTGGCGCGCCACGGTGCGTTCGAGGGCCTGGGGCTCGATGCCAATGCGTTCGGCCAGTTCGGCGACGGTGCGGCCGGAGACGATGTAGCCATTGCGCAGGTGACGGCGCAGCGAGGGCTGGAAGGGGCGGATCATGCCCAGCCCGCGGCGCCAGAGGAAGCGGCGGTCGCACACTTGATAAAAGCGGCTTTCTGCGTCGACCCCGCGATCGAACATGCCAGCGACGATGTGGTGGTACGAGTTCGACTCGTTGACGAAGCGATTGCCCCGGGCGTCGACCGCAATCATCCCTGGCCGGCCTCGGTCAAGGTAGCCGTAGAGAACGGTACGCGCGGTGCCATCGGGCTGATGGAGCTTGGAAGTCGGTGTCCATAAGCAGGGTCCGCACATGGCGTTGTCGGCCACTGCGCCCAGGCGCCTTGCCTGCACCATGGCGTCGCCCACATTGCCTTGAAACGACACGGTCTGGTCATGCGGGAATTTCGGGGCCAGTTCCTTGAGCAGATCGGGGTTGCGTGGGAAGCCTCCGGTAGCCAGCACCACGCCGCGCCGCGCCCGCACACGCAGCAGGCGGCCGTTACGGCGAATCACTGCGCCCTGCACGCCCTGTTTGGAATCGCCGATCAGTTCGACCATCGGCGAGTCCAGCCAGAAGGCAATCTTGCGCCTCCGAAAACTGAGCAGCATGGATGCAATGAGCGCATTGCCCGCGCCAACATCGGTCCCGCGGCTGTAACGAAGCCGGTCGAAGGCATAGCGCACCAGCGTGCGCAAGGTACCTGCGAAGTTACCCCAGGAAGCGAAGGGATTGAGAAACTCGTCGACCCGGCGCTTGTCGACATACAAGCCACCCAGGAGCATCAGTTGCGCGATGGGCGGACGTACGAGTTCGAAGTCCGCGCCGAGACGTCGCCCGTCAAAGCGAACAGGCTCGAGCGAGCGGCCAATGGCCATCCCTCCAGGCAGGGAGGCCTCGTAGTCGCCCATGGTGGTCATTAGCTTGAGGCGGACCTCGGTGTCCTGCTGTATAGCTGCGGCCGCCGCTGGGGCGCTTTGCAGGTAGGCCGCGGCGATGTCTTCACGGAAATGCTCGCCGAGCATGCTGCGCAGATAACGAGCGGCCTCTTCAGGAGAATCCTGAACACCGGCACTGCGTGCCTCGTCCGAGCAGGGTATCCAGAGCACGCCGCCCGAGCTGGCCGTCGTGCCGCCCAAGTGAGAAGACTTCTCGCACAGCAACACGTCCAATGATTTTTTCGAGGCAAAGAGGGCCGCGGCCATGCCCGCGCAGCCGCTACCAAGCACGATCAGGTCGCGCTCTTCGTCCCACGGCTCTTCGACATGCCGCTCTTCACTGCTGCCAACCATCACCGGCCCAAAAAATTCACGCTGCGCGCATCAGTGTGGCCCCGCTCACTCCGGCTGGAGGTTGAGGGTGTTGAACAGACGCTGCCAGACACGCGCCTCTTCCTGGTACTCGCGTGCAAATTCAGCAGGCGAGGAGCGCAGCACGGTGCCGGTGACCCGGGTTTCCAGCTGCTTCTTGAACTCGGCATCGGACAGCACGGTCAGGACGTCACGTCCGATGCGGTCGACGATAGGAGTCGGCAGGCCCTTGGGACCAAAGAAGCCAGCCCAGGAGGTCGGGATAAAGCCGGTGTAGCCACCCACCTCGCGCAGCGAGGGCACATTGGGCAGGTTCGGATAGCGTTCGGCATTGACCACCGCCAGGGCGACCAGTTCTCCGGAGTCGAGCTGGCCCTTGATCGAGCCCGGGGTGTTGACCATCAGCTGCGTGTCGTTGCGCATCAGCGCCAGGTTCATCGCCGGCACGCTGCCATAGTCGATCTCGGAGTACTTCACATTGATGGTCTGGTTCACCAGCGCCATGGCCAGGTTGAAGATCGAAGTGCGACCTGTCCCAGAGAAGAAGAGCGGCGAGGCCTCACTGAGCGTCGCCACGTCCCTGAGCGTCTTGGCCCTCTGCGCCGTCCTGGCGTTGGTAGCGATGACCAACTGGTAGTTGATGACGCGGTAGATCGGCACCAGGTCAGTCACCGGGTCAAAGCGCAAATTCTTGGTCGTGTACTTGGGCAGCAGACTGCTCAGCGTGCCCAGGATCAGGGTGTGGTTGTCCGTCGCCCGCGCCACGTACTCAGTGGCAATCACCATATTGGCGCCCGGGCGGTTTTCCACAATCACCGGCTGCTTCCACAAGGCCTCCAGGTGCGGCGCCATGGAACGCGCCACGGTGTCGCCGGCCGAGCCAGCGGCCAGGCCGATCACGATCTTGACCGGCCGGGTGGGCCACTCCTGCGCCCAGGCGCTGGTGGGCAGGCAGCAAACCGCTGCGGCAGCAAACAGGCCGCGCGTGAGGGTGCGGCGAAGGTTGAACAGGTGGGTCATGGTGTGTCTCCTCGTACGGGTGGAAGGGGTAGCGGCAGTTGTCTGCTTCTATGAAACTTCGTTGAATCGTGTGCGCGTCAATCGACGGGCCGGGGCGATTTGGCAATGTGCTGGGCGGCCAACGCGCCGAAGACCACGGCCGGCCCCAGCGTCGTGCCACCGCCCGGGTAGCGGCCCCGGAAGGCGGCGGCCAGGTCATTGCCACAGGCATAGAGGCCGTCGATCGGTTGCCTGTCAACGCCCACCACCTGCGCGTCGGCGGTGGTCTTCAGGCCGATGGTCGTTCCCAGGGAGGCCGCATGAATGCGCAGCGCCACATAGGGCGGTGCACCAATCGGAGCCAAGTTGGGATTGGGCTGGCCAGTGGCGTGGCCGAACATCCGGTTGTAGGCGGTCGCGCCGCGACCGAAGTCAACATCGACACCCGTCTTGCAGTGGGCGTTGTGGCGTTGCACCGTCTCTGTCAGCGTCGCCTCGTCGGCACCAATGGCGCGGGCGAGTTCAGGCAGGCTGGGCGCCATGGTCAAGTAACCTGAGCGGACGAAAGACGCCAGCGAGCGGGTCCAGGGCCAAGGCCGGACGGCGCCCAGGCCGTGCCTGCGCACAAAGGCGAGGTCGCAGACGAAGTGGAAGGCCCCCACGTTGCCGCTGTGCTTGAACATCGCAGAGACGATGTCGTGGTAAGAGCTCGATTCGTTGACAAAGCGGCGGCCCTTGGCGTCCACCGCAATGACGCCCGGGCGCCCGCGGTCCAGGTAGCCGTAAATGACCGGCGTCTCGCGGCCATGCTTGTCTCGCATCACGGAGGCCGGCGTCCAGTTGGCCACGCTATTGAGGTCGGTGTCCATCGCGGCGCCCACAGCCAGTGCGGACTTGATGCCCTCGCCCACATTGGCCTCGCAGCCCAGACTTTGGCTGTGCGGGAAGTTCGGGCCGTAGGTTCGCAGCATTTCCCTCTCATGCGGAAAGCCACCAGTGGCCAGCACCACCGCGCGGCGCGCGCGGATGCGGCGGGCTCCTGCGCTGCCCTGCACTACGGCGCCCACCACGCGCCCGTTTTCCTTGAGTAGTTCGACCAGCGCGTGCTGGGTGCGCAGAGAAACCCGATCGCGCGGCATGCTGTACATCATGCTGGCAATCATGGCGTTGCCAGATCGCAGGTCGGTGCCGCGACCGAAGCGAAGCCAGTCAAAGGCATAGCGTGCTAGCTTGCGCAGGACCCGTCGGAAGGCACGGACCGATGACAGGGGCCGCAGGAAATCGGGCACCTCGTCGGGACCGAGCATGAGCCCGCCGAGCACCATGATGCGGTGCATGGGCGGCTGCAACATAGCGAAGTCACGGCCCAAGCGCTTGCCGTCGAACGGCGCCGGGAACAGCGTACGCCCCTTCTTGGCGCCGCCTGGCTCGTCGGAGTGGTAGTCGGGCCAACTCGAGAGCTCAAACTTCACATCGGTTTGCGTGTTGAGCGTCTCGATGATTCCGGGCCCCTGGGCCAGGAAGGCATCGATGATGTCTGCGCGGTAGTGGTCACCCAGTTCCCAGCGGAGGTACTCCCGCGCGCGCTCGATGGTGTCGCCGGCGGCCAGGCCCCCGGGGGTTCCCGGCACCCAGATGCCACCGCCCGAGGTGGCGGTGGTGCCGCCCAGGTATTGCCGTTTTTCGCAGACCATGACCTGCAGGCCCGCGCGTGCCGCGAACAGGGCAGCCGACATGCCGCCGCCGCCGCTGCCGAATACCAGCACGTCGCACTCTTCGTCCCAGGCTTGCTGCGTCTGTTGAACCAAGTGACTTGTCCCTTCAGGGGTGGCTGCGTGGACTTGACCGCCTCGGCTTTCCTGTGCCGTTGCGGGTCTGCTGAACCGCGCTGAGGGTACGGATTTGCAGGCGGTGCGTCTAATGGGAATTTCGAATGCAGCGCATCAAGGCCTCGAATGAACACCGATCCGCGCACGGAGAGGGGTTTTGACTACTTTCCTTTGAATCCGTCCATGATGCATCATGCACAATGATTGGTGCCAGACAGCGGCCGTACCCTGCGCGCCGCCATCCCAGACCTTGCCGCCATTCCAGGAGTCGCGATGAGCACCCAGCCCCCCATCCCCGTGGGCGTCCGCCTGCCGATGTGTCACGAGACACTACCGCCGGCCGAAATGCTAAGGGTATGTACCGCGGCCGCCGAGATGGGCTACCGCTCGATCTGGGTGGGTGACCACCTGCTGCTGCCCGCGGCGAGCAAATCGGTGTACCCGCATACCCACGACGGCCAGCGTCCATTCGACGCCACCACGCCTTGGGTCGATCCGCTGCTTCTGCTCACCTGGCTGTCGGCGCAGATGCCGGGAACGCACTTCGGCACCAGCGTCCTGATCCTCACCCTGCGCCATCCGGTGCTGATCGCCAAACAGATCGCCAGCATGTCCTGGCTCACCCGGCGGCCGATCTCGATCGGGGTGGGCACTGGCTGGCTACGCGACGAGTACGACGTGGTGGGGCTGCCCTTCGAGAAACGGGCCACGCGCGCAAAGTTGGCGCTGGCGGAAATCCGGGAGTTGATCACCCGCGGAGGCAAGACCTACAACGTGCGGGGTGACGACGACCAGCCGGTGGACAAATACTTCGAGATGAAGCCTATCGCCCCGGCACCGGTCGAGTTTCTATGGGGTGGCTTCAGCCCGCTGGCCTTGCGGCTGGTGGCGTCGTCGTGCGACGGGTGGCTGCCGGCCAAGCAGGACATCGAGCAACTGCGGGCGCTGTTGCCGCAGTTGAAGGCAGCGTGTGACGACGCCCAGCGAGACTTCAAGGAGCTTCGTCTCGTCGCCAAGGTGGGGCCGGGGCCAGACCCAGAGACAGGCCGCGTCGACCGCGACAACCTGCTCGGCTACGCGGAGCTGGGCTTTCACGAGGCGATCATGGAACTGCCGCTAGACCCGGGCAGTTCGAAGGCGGCGATCGAGACGCTGGAGCGGGTGGCCAAGCGCAGCTGGCTCTGAGCGGAGCGCCAGGGATCACCGCCCCAAAGTGGGATCTCGACGCGCATGGGCGGGTCGAGCGCCTCGCCGACAATTGCATACCGGGCCACGCCGCGTGAACCCCGGCGGTATCACAAACCGATGTAGCGCTGAACCTCTTGCCGCTGCTGCATGAAGGCCTGCGCATCGCCAGACCAGACCAGACGGCCCTTCTCCAGAACGAGGTGCTGGTCGGCAAAGGTTTGAAGCGCGTCGAGGTTCTTGTCGACGATAAGGATGGACAGGCCCTGCTGCTTCAGCGCGGTCAGGGCCTTCCAGATCTGCTGGCGAATCAGGGGAGCGAGTCCCTCGGTGGCCTCGTCGAGTATCAGTAGCTGCGGGTTGGTCATCAGCGCGCGGCCGATGGCCAGCATCTGCTGCTCGCCGCCTGAGAGGGTGGCGCTGCCCTGCAACCTTCGCTCTTGCAGGCGAGGAAAGAGGGCGTACACGCTTTCAAGCGTCCAGTGGCTCCCGTAGTCGGTGCGAGCGGCCACCAGCAGGTTTTCTTCGACGCTGAGGCGCGGAAACACCTGCCGCCCCTCGGGCACCAGGCCCAGTCCGCAGCGGGCCACCACGTGGGCGGGAGCGTGCTCGAGGTGCCGCCCCCCGAGGAGAATTTCCCCCTCGCGCGCGCGCAACAAGCCCATCAAACAGCGAATGGTGGTCGTCTTGCCCATGCCATTGCGCCCCAGCAAGGTGGTGACCTGGTGCGCGCGGATGGTGAAGGACAGGTCGAACAGCACCTGGCTGGCGCTGTCGTAGCCAGCCGAGAGATGGCGCACCTGCAGGAAGGCGGGGGCTTCTCCGCCGGCCTGGACGACGGGCGTGGCCTGGCTCACAGGTCACCCCCGAGGTAGGCCTGTTGAACCGCGGGGTTGTTGCGGATCGCGTCGGGCGTGTCGCTGGCCAGCACATGGCCGGCGGTGAGCACCGAGATGCGATCGGCCAGAGCGAACACTGCGTGCATGTCGTGCTCGACCAGAAGAATGGTGTAGCGATGCTTGAGGCCTTGCAGCAGTTCGACCATCTTGCGGGTTTCGTCCTCGCCCATGCCTGCCATGGGCTCATCAAGCAGCAGCACCTTGGGCTCCAGGGCGAGGGCGATGGCGATCTCCAACTGGCGCTTCTCTCCATGCGACAGGGTCTCGACCCGCTCGCCCGCGCGGTGAGACAGCCCCACCTGCGCCAGGGCCGCTTGCGCAGGCTCGGTAAGCGCCCGGTCGGCGGCTGCCGGCCGCAAAAACTGAAATGAGGTCCGCCCGACCCTGGACTGCGAGGCAGACGTTATCCAGGGCGGTGAAGCCAGTCACCAGCTCGGTGATCTGGAAGGAGCGCGCCAACCCCTTCAGGCTGCGACGTGCCACGCTGAGGGCGGTGATGTCCTCCCCGTCCAGGACGATCTGGCCAGCATCGGCTGGCAGGTCACCCGTGATCAGGTTGATGAGGGTGGACTTACCCGCGCCATTGGGGCCGATGATGGCGTGCGTCTCCTGGGGGCGGAAGGCCAGTGACACCTGGTCGGTGGCCACCAGCGCGCCGAAGCGCTTCACCAGCCCACGGATTTCGAGACGACCCTCAGCGCTCATGGTCGCTCCCCGCCAGGCGCAGGAACAGGCCCTTGCGCACAAACAGAACTGTCAGCACCAGAATCGCGCCCAGAATCAACATCCAGTGCTCGGTCAGTCCCGCCAGCCAAGCCTCCAGCAACACCAGGGCCGCCGCACCGACGATGGCGCCCATATGGCTGCCCAGCCCGCCGAGAATCACCATCATGATCAGCTCGCCCGAGCGCATCCAATGGAGCATGTCGGGGGACGCAATGCGCATCTGGTTCGCCCACAGGGCGCCGCCCAGTCCGGCCAGAACGCCCGCGATGACAAACGCAATCAGCTGCACCCGACGCACCGGAATACCCAGCGCCTGTGCCCGACGCTCATTGATCTTGCCCGCTTGCAAGGCGCGGCCGAAGGGCGACTGGGTGATGCGCGCCAGCAGCACCCACGCCAGCAGAAGCACCACGAAGGTCACGTAGTACAGGGCCATGGGCTTGGCGAGGGACATGCCCGCCAGCGTGTTGCGACCGGTCATGGCCAAGCCGTCGTCGCCACCGTAGTACTTGAGCGCGACCACGATGAAAAAGAGCATCTGCGAAAAAGCCAGCGTGAGCATGATGAAGTACACGCCGCGCGTGCGCAGGCACAGCGCGCCCAGAGCCAGGGCGAGCAAGCCGCTGATTACCATGGCAATGGGCCACACCACCAAGGCCTCATTGCTACCCGCCCACCCAAAGAGCGGAACCTTCTGCGTGACATGGAAGGCGATCAGGGCGACCGCGTAGCCGCCGACGCCGAAGTAGGCCGCATGCCCCAGGCTGACCATGCCGCCATAGCCCATGATCAGGTTAAGACTCATGGCCACTAGGCCCAGGATCAGGATACGGGTCCAGATGTTGATCCAGTAACCCTGGCCGATCGCGTCGGCCAACAAGGGGAAGAGAGCCAGGAAAACCCAGATTCCGGCGGTGAGAAGGCGCTGGCGTGTCATTGGTCCATCCGCGGGCCTAGGCCCGTGCTCCCTGGGCCGGGAACAAGCCCGTGGGTCGGACCACCAGGACGAGGGCCATCGCCAAGTAGACCATGATGGACGACAGGCCCGCCGCCAGGCTGTCCCCGGTGGGCCCGCCGATCCACGCCTTGATGGCCGGGCCGGCAACCGCGCGGCTCAGGGTGTCGATCACGCCCACGATCATCGCGCCGGCAAACGCGCCCTTGAGCGAGCCAATACCGCCGATCACCACCACCACGAAGGTCAAAATCAGAACGTCCTCGCCCATGCCGATCTGCACGCTGCGCACCGGGCCGATCAATGCTCCTGCCAAGCCACTGAGCAGCGCACCCACGCCGAAGACGATGGTGTACAGGCGGGCAATGTCCACGCCCAGCGCACCCACCATCTCGCGGTGGGTGGCGCCTGCGCGAATTTGCATACCCAGGCGAGAGCGGGCGATCAGTTGCCACAGCAGCAGGGCCACCACAATGCCTGCGGCCATCACGAACAGGCGGTACTGCGGGTAGGGCACGCCAGGGAAAATCTCGACCTGGCCGGAAGCCCACTGCGGCACCGACATAAAGAGAGGCGAGCGGCCAAACATCAGGGCCACCGCCTCATTGGCAAACAAGATCACACCAAAGGTGGCGAGCACCTGGTCGAGGTGCTCGCGGTCGTACAGCCTTCGGATGATGAGAAATTCAATGGCCAAGCCCACCAGGCCTGCCATCAGCGCGCCGCCCAAGGCAGCCGCGAGGAATGAGCCCGTCTTGGCGGCGATCACCGCCGCCGAGTAGGCCCCCACCATGTACATCGAACCATGGGCAAGGTTCAAGATGCCCATGATCCCGAAAATCAGGGTCAGGCCCGCAGCCAGGAGGTAAAGCGTTAAACCCAGCTGCAGGCCGTTGACGCCCTGCTCAATCAGCAGTTCAACCGACACAACTTACATCTTGCATTCTTGGGCGTAGGGGTCGCCCTCGTTGGTCAGGACCTTGGCGCCAGTCTTGAGCGTGAGCTTGCCATCGGCGCCCTTGACTGCGGAGATCTGGTACCAGTCATGGACCGGGTGCTGGTTGGGACCGAAGCGGAAGTTGCCGCGTGTGAGCTTGGCTTCCGCCTTGGCCATCGCGGCGCGGAAGCGCTCAGTGTCTTCGACCTTGCCACCCGTGGCGCGCATGGCCTCGGCGATCAGCTTGGCGGCGTCGTAGCCCTGGGCTGCATACGGCGTGGGTTCGCGCTTGTAGACGCGGCGGAAGCCCTCAACAAAGGCCTTGCTCGCCGCGTTGTCGAAGTCGGCGTTCCAGTGCGAGCTGGCAATCACGCCCACCGCGTCGTCGCCGACCGCAGAAAGAATGCGGGCCTCCAGGCCAGGCATCGGCACGACCAACGGAATGGTCGATTTGAGACCCGCCTGCGAGTACTGTTTGATGAAGGCAATGCCCGACCCGCCCGGGTGGAACTGATAGACCGCATCGGGCCGCAGCTGGCGAATGCGGGCCATCTCGGCGGCGAAGTCAGTGGAGTTGAGATTGGTGTAGATCTCCTCGACCACTGCGCCCTTGTACTTGGTCTTGAAGCCGTTGAGCGCGTCCTTGCCGGCCTGGTAGTTGGGGGCCAGCAGCACCATGCGCTTGTAGCCCAGGTTCTGCGCCAGCGCGCCAGAGGCAGCGTGCAGCGAATCGTTTTGCCAGCTGGCCACGAAGTAGTTCTTGTGGCAGCCCTTGCCTGCGAAGTTGGAAGGCGCCGCGTTGGGGCTCACGAAGATGGCGTTGGCCGCCAGCAGATCGGGCACCACGGCGGCAGCCACGTTGGAGAAGATCAGGCCAGAAAAGAGCTTGATCTTGTCGCTTTGCAAGAACTTCTCGGCGATTTGCTTGCCGGCAGCGGGCTGCAGCTTGTCGTCTTCGACCACGACTTGAACGGCCACGCCACCGAGACGGCCCCGCTCCTCTTCGACGGCCAGCAAGAAGCCGTCACGCGCGTCTTCACCCAGGTAGCCGGCGGGGGTCGAGAGGGTGGTGATGAAGCCGATCTTCACCTGCGCCGCCGCGGGCAGCGCGGCCAGCATGCCGGCGCTGAAAACGGTGGCCATTGCCACCGGGCCGATCTGGCGGAGGCGACGGAGGGCTGCGCCGCATCGGCGGGTAAGCCCCACTGAAATCGCAGCGCCTGAAACTAGCGTGTCCATGATGGATCCTTTCACAACGTTGGTAAGTTCGACTATAGGTCAATCCGCGTCCAGCGGTATTGTGGTAACCCCCTGATTCCCCGCTGTTACGGGGCACCCTGCCCGGTCAATCCGGCACCACCGCAGTGGCCTCGATCTCGACTCGGGCCCTTTCCTCGACGAGGTCGGCTACCTGAACCAAGGCCATCGCCGGGTAGTGTCGGCCAATGACCTCCTGGTAGGCCGCCCCAAGTTCACGGCCCCGGAGCAGGTACTCCCGTTTGTCCTTGACATACCACGTCAATCGGACGATGTGCTGCGGCCCAGCCTGAGCGCAGGCCAGCGTTTCAACGATGTTCAGAAGGGTCTGGCGGCACTGACCGATGAAGTCATCGGTCTCGAACTTCCCCTGGCGATTCCATCCGATCATCCCCGCGACATAGATCTGCCGACCACGAGCCTCAATCCCGTTGGCATATCCTTTGGGCGATACCCAGCCCTCAGGCTGCAGGACTCTCCACATGTCCGTCTCCTCTAGCTCATTTGGCGCAGCTTGAACCGCTGCAGTTTGCCGGTCTCAGTCCGCGGCAGGCTGGGAACAAAGTGAACGCGCCGCGGATATTTGAAGGGCGCAACGGTACGCTTGACAAAGTCTTGCAGAGCCGAGGCTTGCTCTGGTCCGGAGGGCTCTCCCGGTTTAAGGACAACATAGGCCACGACCACTTGGCCCCGCTCCTCGTCGGGCAACCCGATCACACCGCATTCGGAAACGGCTGGGTGCTGCAATAGTGCACTCTCGACCTCGGGCCCGGCGATGTTGTAGCCAGCGGAAATGATCATGTCGTCATTGCGTGCCAAGTATCGAAAGTATCCGTCAGCGTCCATAACAAAGGTATCACCCGGCAGGTTCCACCCGTCCTTGACGTAGTCCTCCTGCCGCGGGTCGTCGAGATAACGGCACCCCGTGGGACCTCGCACTGCAAGCCGCCCGGGCGTGCCAGCCGGGACAGGGCGCATGTCCTCGTCGACGATCTGGGCGACATAGCCAGGGATCACGGTCCCAATACAACCAGGACGCACCTTGGCGCCAGCACTGGCGATGTAGATATGAATGACCTCGGTACCACCGATTCCATCGGTGATCTCAATTCCGGTGCAGCTCCTCCAGAGCTGCCGGGTTGCGTCTGGCAGCGCCTCACCCGCGGAGACGGGATGGCGCAGGCTGCTCAGGTCAAACCTGGCCGCCTGCACTGCCATCTGGCGGTAGAAGGTCGGCGCCGTGTAGCACTGTGTGGCGCCAAAAGCCTCAATGGTCTGGAGAAGGCTTTCCGGAGTGTGTTTTTCCAGGAGGACGGAGGAGGCGCCATGTCGCAGGGGAAAGGTCAGCAGGCCCCCTAGGCCGAAAGTGAAGGCGATCGGCGGGGTTCCGCAGACCACGTCCTGCGGGCCCATTTCGAGGACGTGGCGGGGGAACAGGTCCGACATCACAAGGATATCCCGGTGAAAGTGCATGGTCCCCTTGGGCTTGCCGGTAGTACCACTGGTGAAGGCGATCAGGCAGACGTCGTCCCGGCTGGTGGGATACGGTTCGAAGGGGCCGGGGTGTGCCTGCATCAGCTGCCAAAGAGAGTCGCCCTGGTCGTTCCCGAAATGCATCACCTGGCGCAGGTTGGGGCTGTAGTGAGGGTGGCTTGGGTCCTGGCAGTGGCCCAACTCCTCGGCAAGGCTGTCGGCACAAAGCGCTGCCGACACCTGCGCCTTGTCGATGATTTGCTTGAGCTCGGCGGACCGCAGGAGAGGCATGGTAGGCACCAGTACCAGCCCAGCCTTCACGCCGGCCAGCCAACAGGCAGCCATCATGGGGCTGTTGGCTCCACGGAGCAGCAGCCGATTACCGCTGACGAGACCCATTTCTCGTGTGAGAACGTGACCGATCCTGTCGACACGGTCCTTCAGTTCAGCGAAGGTCCAACAGAAGTCGCCGAACTTATTGCGCCCGTAGAGCGCCCTCCGATCTCCGTTTCCTCGCCTCACATGCGCATCGACCAGTTCGCAGGCCGCGTTGAGTTGTTCAGGGTACTGGAGATCGGGGCTGTCAAAGAGAAACACCGGCCACTGAGAGTGGGGCGGAAGATGATCCCGCGCAAATGTATCAAGATGGAACGAAGGCGCCAGACGCTGCGTCATGAGGCTCTCCTCAGATCAGTTTTTGAGCATCTCTCGGGCAATGATCAGGCGCTGCACCTCGGTAGCGCCTTCGTAAATACGCAAGGCGCGGATCTCGCGGTACAGGGATTCGACGACCGAACCCTTGCGAACGCCCATTCCGCCATGCATCTGTACTGCGGCATCGATGATGCGCTGGGCACTCTCGGTGGCTGTCATCTTGGCCATGGCCGCCTCGCGGGTGATACGCCGACCTTGATCACGCAACCAGGCTGCGCGGTAGGTGAGGAGACGTGCTGCATCCAATTGCGTAGCCATGTCCGCCAGAGTGGACTGCGTCACCTGAAAGTCTGCCAGCGTTTGGCCAAACATCTTCCGCTGGCGAGCCCAGGCAATCGCCTCGTCGAAGGCGCGCTGCGCGAACCCCAGGGCAGCAGCAGCCACCGACGTGCGAAAGACATCCAGCGTCGCCATGGCAATCTTGAAGCCGGCTCCCTGCTCGCCCAGCCTCTGCGCTACTGGCACCCTCACTCGATTGAACCGAAGGCGGGCCAAAGGGTGGGGCGCAACAACATCGATCCGCTCGGCAACCTCAAGACCTGGCGCGGCGGCATCCACGATGAAGGCGCTGATGTCGTGGGTGCCGCGGAGAGTTTCGACCGAAACCGCAGAAGGGTCGGACGTGCGGGCGAAAACCACATAGAAGTCAGCGATACCGCCATTGGAAATCCAGGTTTTCTCGCCCTCAATGAGGTAGTGATCGCCATCACGCCGGGCCTGACACTGTATGCCCGCCACGTCAGAGCCAGCTTCGGCTTCACTGAGCGCAAAGGCTGCCACAGCCAAACCCTGGGCTACTCTGGGGAGGACCGACGCCTTCTGGGCTTCACTTCCAAAAAGGCTGACCGCTCCTGAGCCCAGACCCTGCATGGCAAAAGCGAAGTCGGCCAGTCCGTGGTGCCAGGCCAAGCCCTCGCGTATTAGGCAAATGCTTCGGGTTTCGATGCTGTCCTGCACCCCACCATATGGGATGCCAGCGATCGCGTAGCTCAACCATCCACTGCGTCCCAGGCTTCGGACGAGCCCGATACAGGTTTGGTCGATATGGGGATCATCATGTTTGACGTGTCCCAGATGCTGCAAACCCCACTCGTGCAGGGCGTCCCGCACCGCAAGATGACGCGGCTCAAAAAAAGGCAGCGTCATCGCGTCCCGCAGAGCGGTGGCTGGAGGGGATGAAGGCATCAGTCGCCTTTGAAATCGGGTTGGCGCTTGGCAACAAAGGCGTGGTAGGCACGATGGAAGTCGTTGGTCATCATGCAAATCGCCTGCGCCTGGGCCTCGGCCTCGATCGCCTCGTCAACACTCATGACCCACTCTTGCTGCAGCATTTTCTTGGTCATGGCGTTGGCAAAGGTGGGGCCGTCGGCCATCGCCTGAGCGCTGTGCTGTGCGTCTGCCAGCAACGTCTCGGGCGTACAGAGGCGGTTGAAAAAGCCCCAACGATCGGCCTCCTCACCGCCCAGTCCACGACCGGTATAGAGAAGTTCACTGGCCCGCCCCTGCCCGATGACACGTGGCAACAGCGCACAAGCGCCCATATCGCAGCCGGCCAGGCCGACCTTATTGAAAAGGAAGTACGTCTTGCTCCGCGCAGTACCAAAGCGCAGGTCGGAGCCAAGGGCGAGCATCGCACCGGCTCCCGCGCAGATCCCGTCGATCGCCGCGATGATGGGCTGCGGGCAGGCCCGCATGGCCTTGACCACGTCGCCGGTCATACGCGTGAAAGCGAGAAGGCCTGGCATATCTAATTTGGTGAGCGGGCCAATGATTTCGTGCACATCGCCGCCCGAGCAGAAGTTGCCGCCCTCCCCGCAAATCACGATCGCATGAACATCGTCGGCGCTGCCCATGGAACGAAACAGGTCGCGCAGCTCGGCGTAGGAGTCGAAGGTCAGGGGGTTCTTGCGCTCGGGCCGATTGAGTGACACGGTAGCCACGCCGCCCTGGCATTGGTAGCGTATGTGCTGCCCGTGGTAATTCGACATTGGCTGCCGATGTCGTGGGAGCTGGTGGGCGGCACCGGGCAGGTAGCGATGGTTCATAAAGCCTCCTGATCTAGATCGGTCTGTTGACGGTGAACAGCGGTCTTCAAGCTCCCCAGCAGCCGGTGCAACTGCGCTTGGTCTTGGTCACTGAGGCGGGAAAGCAAGTCCACGACCCACTGCTCGTGGACCTTGGCCATTTTTCGAAAGTTCTTTCGTCCAGCCGGAGTCAGCTTGACTTTGAACGACCTCCGGTCGCCGGGGTCATTGCTACGCTGGACCAGACCCTCTTGCTCGAGCTGACTGACGATGACGGTGACATTGCCACCACTGAACATCATGCGGCGCGTGAGCTCGCCCATGGTCAGGCCGCGACGAGACCTGTCTAGTTGCGCCAGAAGGTCGAACCGCGAAAGGGTCACTTCGAACTGCTGCCGCAGGCGCTGCCTAATCGTGCCTTCGATCAACAAGGAGCAGGATAAAAGCCTCAGCCACAGGCGAAGGGAAGCATGGTGTGCCTCGTGCGCGGGCATCTCGCGGTCGGGCCGGTCCGCGAGAGCGTGATCAGGGATCGGCTGCAAGGTCATCCAGCTAACTCCCCGCCGTCGATGGCCAGCGCTTGGCCGTTCACCGAGCGGCTTTCAGGCTGGCACAGCCACAGCACGGCTGCGGCCACCTCCTCTGGGGCAATCAGCCGATGCTGCGGGTTGCGTTTGGCAATCAGGGCTCGAGCATGGTCAGGGCTCTTGCCGGTATTGAGGACCAGCGAATCAACCGCCCGGGCGGCCAGGTCGGTGTCTGTGTACCCAGGACACACCGCGTTGACCGTAATCGCGCTTTTGGCGAGTTCGAGTGCCAGAGCTCGGGTTAGACCCACGACGCCGTGCTTGGCGGCCACATAGGCACTTACCTGGGGGTAGCCTTGCAAGCCAGCGGTACTCGCCACGTTGATGATGCGCGCTGGGTCCGCTTCGGTGCCGCTGGCGCGCAGAGACGGCAGTGCCGCGTGGATTACGTTGTAGGCGCCAGTCAGATTGACAGCAAGCATTTGGGCCCAGAGCTCGGGGCTAGTCTGATCAATCGGGGCGCCCTGGGCCTGCCCAGCGTTATTGACCAGTACATGCACCGGGCCCAGCGCTGCAATGGCAGACGCTGTTGCGCGATGAATTGCCTTGTAGTCGGTGACATCGGCGCGCTCGATCCGATGCTGCGTACCTCCTGGCAAACGCTTGGCCGTCGCCTCCAGAGCCGCCTCATCACGACCCAGCAGGGTGACCCGCATTCCTTTCAGCGCCAGTGCCTGCGCAATAGCCGCGCCGATTCCACGACTGGCACCGGTGACTACAGCGTGGCGTGCGGTTAGGGATGGCGCACTCATGGTGGGGTCGATGCGGCCATCGCGGCAGCCCGTAAAAAGTTGGCCTCAAGTTGGGACTTGCCCGACACATACTGCTGCGGCCAGTCAATAGGCCGGTAGCCAATGCGGGCGGCCTCCGTGAGCGTCCATGCCGGGTTGGCCAAGTGCGGGCGTGCAACCGCACACAGATCAGCGCGGCCGGCGGCAATGATGCTGTTGACGTGGTCCGCCTCACTGATCGCCCCAACGGCGATGGTCGCAATGCCCGCTTCCTGCCGGATCCGGTCGGCGAATGGCGTCTGATACATGCGGCCATATGTTGGCTTCTGGTCTGGGCTGACCTGTCCTGAGGAGCAGTCGATCATGTCGACGCCGGCCGCCTTGAAGGCCTTGGCAACTTGGACAGCGTCAGCGGGCGTAATGCCTCCTTCGACCCAGTCGTGAGCAGAGATGCGGACGCTAATGGGCAGGCGGGCTGGCCAAGCCTCTCGTATCGCTCGAAACACCTCAAGGGGAAACCGTAGCCGATTACCCAGACTACCGCCGTATTCGTCCTTTCGCTGGTTGGTCAGTGGGGAGATGAAGGCTGAGAGCAGATAGCCGTGTGCGCAGTGCAATTCGAGCCAATCAAAACCAGCGCGGGCTGCACGCTGGGTACTGGCGACAAATTGCGAGATCAAACGGTCCATGTCGGAGCGGTTCATCGGTCGTGGCACCCGTCCGCCTGGTAGATAGGGCTGGGCCGAGGCGGACAGCAGAGGCCAGTTGCCCTCCGGCAAGGGCTGGTCCATGCCGGCATGGTCCCAGGGCGCATTCGTGCTTGCCTTGGGGCCGGCGTGTCCGATCTGCAAGCCAATCTTGGCGTCTGAATGCTGGCGTACCCAGTCGACGATCCGGGCGAAGGCCTGCTCCTGGATGTCATTCCACAAGCCAGGGCATCCCGGTGTGATTCGTCCCTCCGCGCAAGGCGCAGTCATTTCAACCATGACCAATCCGGCGCCGCCCATGGCGCGCGCTCCCAGGTGCACCAGATGGTAGTCACCGGGCACACCTTCTGCCGCGGAATACTGCGCCATGGGTGAGACCACCACACGGTTCTTCAGGGCGACGGATCGAACCAGGTAAGGCGTAAACATTGGCGGAACCCAGTGGGTAGCGGCCGCCTGAGCCTGGCTGGCGAACCATTTCTCATAACCCTCCAGCCACCCCTTGTCTCTCAGACGCAGGTTCTCGTGGCTGATACGCTGGCTTCGCGTGAGCATGGAGTACATGAACTGCTCAGGCTCAAGCTGGTCGCAGTAGCGTTGACCGCACACCTCGAACCACTCCATGGCATTCCAAGCGGCGTTCTGAATTTTGAGCGTCTCGATCCGACGCGCCTCCTGATAGGCCGCAAGGACCCTAGGAATATGGACTGGCTCATGGCCAAGAAGGTCAAATTGATGTGTCAGTTCGATAGCGTCTTCCAGCGCCAGCTTGGTACCCGAGCCGATAGCGAAGTGAGCCGTGTGAACAGAGTCACCCATCAAGACTACGTGGCTCCCGTTGGCGTTTTTCAGCCACCACTGCCCGCATACCACCCGCTGGAAGTTGAGCCAAGCTGATCCCCGTAGGTGCCGCGCATTGGTCATGAGGGGCGCACCTTGCAAGGTCTTGGCAAAAAGCGACTCGCAAAAAGCGACTGAATCGGCTTGGTCAAAGCGGTCCAGGCCGTGGGCCAACCATACAGACTCAGGGCATTCGACAATGAAGGTTGTGGTCTGCGCGTCGAACTTATAGATGTGGGCTTGGAACCAACCGTGCTCGGTCTTCTCAAATGCAAAGGTGAAGGCGTCGAACAGCCGTTGGGTTCCCAACCAGATATAGCGGTTGGGGCGGGTCACGATATCGGGTTGGAAAACGCGCTCATGGCGAGCCCGAATCCTGGAGTTGATGCCGTCGCTGGCAATGATCAGATCTGCGTCGGGGAACTCGTCATCAGACTCAACCTCGGCCTCAAACCGAAGTTTGACGCCAAGCGCCTCGCACCGCGCCTGAAGAATGTTCAATAGCCGCTTGCGACCAATGCCGACGAAGCCATGCCCGCCCGAACGGATCTTTTGGCCCTTGAACTGCAGTTCAATATCGTCCCAGTGGTTGAACGCCTGCTCGATTTCACTTGCGGTGGCCGGGTCCCAGTTCCGCATGTTGTCCATGGTGGCGTCTGAGAAGACGACCCCCCAGCCAAAAGTGTCATACGGAAGATTGCGTTCGACCACGGTGATGTCGTGCGCCGGGTGCCGGGCTTTCATCAACAGGCCGAAATACAACCCAGCGGGGCCTCCGCCGATGCAGACTATCTTGATAAATGCCTCCGAAAATTGCCAATATATTTCAAAGTTGAAATAAATATGGACGAAAACAAGGGGGGCGTCAATCGGTAACGCTACCGGTCCCTACTTCCCTGGTTCCAGATCGCTCAAACCAGCCAAGTTGGCCAGCGCCAGATCGGCAACCGTATTGCCAGTGCGCCCTGAAACGAGGGTTTTCTCGCCTGTTCGCGGATCGGGCTGTGGGACCCTGCTGGAGCCCACAATGAAGGCCTCACTGGGGTGAGAGATAGGAGCACAAAAAGACCGGGGGGCGTCATCGCTTGACGCCCCCAGGCTGCTCCCACGAATCAGATAAGGGTCCGGCTCAATCGAGACTGACCATCACATTCTTCACGTAGGTGTATTCGAGCATCGACTGATAGCCCCGGACACGGCCATAACCGCTGCGCTTGATGCCGCCAAAAGGCACCTGCGCGCCACTGGTCCGGTACGTGTTGACCCAAACTTGCCCCGACTCCATACGCCTTGCCATCATGTGGGCACGGGCAATGTTGCCAGTCCAGATCCCGGAGGCCAAGCCGTATTCCGAGTCATTCGCCATGGCAACGGCGTGCTCCTCGTCATCGAAGCAAATGATGCTTAGAACAGGCCCGCTGCAGCGACGAGAAAATCCGCCGGGCCCAGATCCTGCTGGCACCGATCCGCCAGTGCCTCCACTGCCCCGGCATCGGACACGTCGCACTCGAAAAATCGCACCCGCTCGGGGCCAAACTCTCGCTCCAGTGCCAGTCCCCTGTCCTTATTCACATCGAGGGCCACCACCCTGTATCCGAGGGCGGCAAACTTGCGCACCGCCGCCTCCCCAATACCGCGGGCACCGCCGGTCACCACCGCTACGGGCTTGTCATTCATCTGCGGGTTGGACACTGATCGCTCCTGAATATTGAAGAAACAAAAGACCGATAGTTTGCGGGCCGACGCATACCCTGGGTCAGGGCACTATTGTCCACCCCAGCGAGGCTGCCACTACACAGGGAGCAGATCCAACGCAGTTCTAAGCATCGAGATCGATCGCTCGGTAATGGTATTGTTGGTGACGAATGGACAAGCGCCACTTTCTTTGTAATTCAATCGGCGCTGGCCTGGGACTCGGCCTGGGCGCAATCGGTATTCCCGCTCGCGCGCAAGACAAATGGGGCGAGTCCCAGGGCTACCCCACCGGCTGGGGGCCGCCTGGCGCGCAGCAGAAGTGGGAGGGCTACACCGAGTACCACGTTGGCAATTTCTCGGGCGGCCTGGAGTCCATGTTTGCGCACCAGCGGGTCCGGGCAGGCGTTGCGGTGTCACCATTGCGCAGTGCGGCCCGGTCGCTGCGCGCAGGGCCGTTCAGGAGCGCCTCCGATTACGCTGCCAGATTCAACCGGCCGGGCCTGCTGATCGCCCGCGGCGATGAGATCTGGCACGAGGAGTACCGGTTCCGCCGCAGCGCCGACATGCGTTTTTTTGGCTGGTCCATGACCAAGAGCGTGGTGGGCTTGCTGACCGGCATCGCGCTGGAGCAAAAGAAGATCGCTTCCCTCGACGACAGGCTGGACCAGTACCTGCCAGGCCTGCAGGGCCATGTATTTGCCGACATCACTCTGCGCAACATCCTCAATATGGCCAGCGGGATCAATATTTGCGAGTCCTTCTGTAGCCCCAACAACGGCTTTGAGCGCTACGGCTTCTCCCAGATCGGTTACTCCCCCCGGCGTGGCCAGGGCACGGACCAGATCAGGGGCGTGATGGACTTCCGCTGGGGTCGTAGCGACACCCAGGGGCAGAAGTTCAACTACACCGACCTGAACCCGGTGCTGGTGGGCTGGGTGCTGGAGACGGTGTATCAGCAGCCTCTGCACCTGATTGCACAGGAGCAGCTCTGGCAGCCCTTGGGCGCGCAGGCCGACGCCACCTGGCTGACCGACGCGAAGGGCTTTGCCTTTGCCGGCGCAGGTTTTTCCGCCACCTTGCGTGACTGGGCGCGGCTGGCGTTGATGGTGGCCCAGGACGGCCGCTGGAATGGCCAGCAACTGGTGCCAGCCGCCTGGATCGCAGAAACCGCGCGCCACGGCGAGAAGGACCAGGCCTCCCGATTCAACGTCGCCCGGCCCGGACGCGCTTACCGAAACTTCTTCTGGCACCACAGCGCCGACGGCCGCATGCTGCGCATGGCGGGCGCCCATTCCCAGAACGCTCTGATCGACCGAAAGACGGGCACGGTGCTGGTGCAGGCGGGGCTGGGCCCGGAAGACGGCGGGGACGAGGAAATGTCGGCCCTGTTCCGGGCAGCCTGTGCGCTTTGAGCCCCGGATAATGACGACCTGACCATGAGCCACTGCGTGACTGATTCCGACCAGCCCGATGCCGCCGCCGACCTGCCCCTGGCAGGCATTCGGGTGGTGGAGTTCACCCACATGGTCATGGGCCCCACCTGCGGGATGATCCTGGCCGACCTCGGCGCAGAGGTCATTAAGGTCGAGCCCCTGACAGGGGACAACACCCGCCGGCTGCTGGGCTCGGGCGCCGGCTTTTATGGCGTTTTCAACCGCAACAAGAAAAGCCTGGCGGTCGATGTGAAGACTGCGCAGGGACGCGAAATCGTGCTGCGCCTCGTGGCTGGCGCCGACGTGTTCGGCGAAAACTTCAAGGGCGGCACGCTCGATAAGCTTGGCTTTGGCTACCCGGCGCTTTCCAAGCTGAACCCGCGCCTCATCTACGTGAGCCACAAGGGCTTTTTGCCTGGCCCCTACGAGCACCGCACCGCGCTTGACGAGGTGGTGCAGATGATGGGAGGCCTGGCCTACATGACCGGGCCCGAGGGCCGGCCCCTGCGCGCGGGCAGCAGCGTCAACGACATCATGGGCGGCATGTTCGGCGCCATCGGCGTGCTGGCCGCCTTGTCGCAGCGCGAGAAGACCGGCCGCGGCCGCGAAGTGCAAAGTGGTCTGTTCGAGAACAACGTGATGCTGGTCGCCCAGCACATGATGCAGTTCGCCGTCACTGGCATGGCGGCAGCGCCCATGCCCAGTCGCATCAGCGCCTGGGGGGTGTATGACGTGTTCACCGTGAAAGACGGGGAGCAGATCTTCCTGGCCGCAGTGAGCGACACCCAGTGGGCGATCCTGTGCGAGGAGTTCGGCTTTGCCGACCTGAAGGCCGATGACCGGCTGGGGAGCAACAACGCCCGGGTGCTGGCCCGGGAGTGGCTGATTGCGCTGCTGCGCGATCGCTTTGAATCGTTCACTGCTCGCGAATTGAGCCAGCGCTTCGAAAGGGTGGGCCTGCCCTATGCGCCCATCACCCAGCCCCACGAGTTGTTTGACGACCCGCACCTGCTGGCGACCGGTGGTTTGGCACCCACCACGCTACCGGCCGACGGAAGTGGCGCGGGCCGGGTCATTGAGACCCGTTCACCCCTCCTGCCCATTGCACTGGACGGCAAGCGCTTGACCTTGCGGCGCAACCCGCCGGCATTGGGTGCCGACACCCTGGAACTGCTGCAATCCGTCGGCTATGACGCGGCGACCATCACCCGGCTGTGCGAAGAAGGCATCGTGGGTATGCCGGACGGAGTTACTGAAGAAGGCGCCTCCACCACCGACCAGGCCTGAGGCGCTACCTCTGGCGGGCATCTCGGGATGCACTTGCGGGTACATCTACGGATACATCTGCGGGCAGTTCCAGGGGGGCACGGCGACTCGCCGAGCCAATGGAGGACCTAGACTGGGTTGGCGTCGTCGTTTGGATACGTATCGGCCATTCGCAAGCGGTGCCGGAGCGCCCACCCCACCAACACGCCGAAGGCCGCCAACACCTGCATCGACGCGCGCAGGCCAATGACATCGGCAAGGGCGCCAAAGAACGCCGCACCCATGGCGCTGCCCGCCATGCCCGCCATGTACATGAGAGCCATGCCGCGGGCCCGCAGGCCGTCAGGGAGTGCCATTTGCGCACAGGTGCTCATTGTGTTGGCGGCGGTCATCCACGCCATGCCCACGAGGAACATCGCAGGCGCGACCAGCCAAGGGCTCTGAGCGAGCGAGATCACAAGCGCGCACAGACCCATGACCAGCATGCTCGCGGTGGACATGCCCTGGAAGCCGAGCCGCCTTCGCACCAGCGGCATCACCAGGCCCACGCTGACCGCTCCCGCCCCCATGCAGGCGAACAGAAAGGAATAGACCTCGGGACCGCCCTGCAGGTCACGGGCAACCGATGGCAGCAGGCCCATGAGCGCCGTGGCAATGGAGAAAAAGAGGAAGGCGCGCCACAGGATGGCCTTCAGCCGTAAGCTCCCGCGAACATGCTGTACACCCGCCGCCATAGACCGAAGCCACGGCAGCGACGGCGCCTGCGCAGGCGGCTGCTGGTAGCCGGAGCGCGCCATCAAGCCAGCCGCCGCAAGGGATAGCAGAGCGCAAAACGCAAACACCGCCATCCCGCCCCAGACGGCAATCATGGCGCCCGCGAGCAAGGGTCCGGCCAAGCGTGCGGCATTGGCCCCGATGCCGTTGAGAGAGATGGCTTGCAGCAATTGCCCGCGCGGAACCACCTCCGGCAGCAGCGCAGCCATCGTGGGCCAGCGAATTGCGGTGGCTAGGCTGGAACCGAAGACCAGCACCAGCAGCAGAACGGGGTTGATGGCTTCGGCCCAGACCAAGGCTGCGGTAAGCGCCAAAACGGACGTTGCCCAGACCTGCGCAAAAAGGAAAGCATTGCCCCGGTTCACCCGGTCGGCCAAGGCACCGGCGGGTAGCACCAGCAGGAAGACCGGCAGTGTGGTGGCGGTCTGGATCATGGCCACCATGAACTTGCTGTCGGTCAGCGACGTCATGAGCCACGCAGCGGCCAGGTCGGCCATCCAGATGCACAGATTGGAAATCACCCAACTGCCCCAGAGGGCGGCAAAGGTCCAATGGCGCAGGGGCGACCAGATAGCGGCGCGGTCGTCATCGGACATCGCGGCAGTATGCCCGGCCGGGCTGCGCTGCACCCTCAAGGGTGGTCCCGCGAGCGACTCCAAGCGCGCAGGAAATCGGCCATTCGCCCACTGGCGCCTGAAACCTCCGTCTCCGGCAACAGCAGCCCCAGGGGCTCATAAGGCAAGGGCTGGGGCAGCTTCAAAGCTACCAGAGCGCCACTGGCGCAGGCGTGGGCGAGAACCGACGCCGGGACCAAGGTGAGCAAGTCCTGCTGCTGCAGCATGGCCCAAGTCATGGCGGAAACGCGCGTGATCAGCGGGCTCACCGTCATTCGAAGGCCGTGTTCCTGCGCCAAGGCCTCCAATCGGTGGCGCGCCAGCGCGTCGACCGGCGGAACCAGCCAGACTTGGTCTTGCAGGTCTGGCCAACGCAGGCGTCGCTTAAGTGCCAAGGGATGCTTCGGACCGCAGACGACGGCAAAGGTGTCGGCCTGAAGTGGCTCAAACCGCCAGCCCTGGGGCGGCACCGAGCTCTGGCGCCCCAGCCCGAGATCGAGCTCCTGGCGGCCCACAGCGGCGAGTTGGTCGGCCCACTCGCTTTCCCGTAACTGCACTTGGATGCCTGGGTGACGGCCGTGAAAGTCCGGTAGCGCCTGCAGCAGAAGGCCATTGATAGCCGCGGTGCTCGCACCCACCCGCACCACGCCCTGTCCCAGTGCGGAGCGGTCCGCTACCGCCTCGGCGGCAGCGTCGATGCCGCGAAGCGACTG